>Ga0316206_1000163_pt1 | contig 128281 bp, 123 predicted proteins | sample 6monthpyrite_MG_FD_204942 | JGI IMG/M metagenome (GOLD analysis project Ga0316206, IMG submission 204942) | Microbial mat bacterial communities from mineral coupon in-situ incubated in ocean water Damariscotta River, Maine, United States -... | ecosystem: Environmental > Aquatic > Marine >... | reverse complement strand
GCAGCATATAACTAAAATCAAAGGCCTGTATGTTTGTGCTTAAGCGTCCTGCTGTATCATTTTTTCCAGTTAGCGCACTAAAGCCAAGCTGATATGCCGTGGCAGATGATTTGTAGCCATAATATAGCTTGCCTGTATAGGCCTTGTTTTTTGATTGAGCCTGGTTAAGAGCGATTTCATTTTCACTATTGAGCAGTGCAAGGCTCGCGCCTCCACTGTGGCCGTTGCCAAATGATATTTTTTTGCCAAGCGTAATACTTGTCTCACGAAGTTGCTCTTCGCCTAAAAATTCGCTAATGGGCAGTGGCAGCGAAACTTGCGGCCTTTCTGGCTCATGAATGGCGTTAAGTAAGCCAAACTCATTGCGATACTTGCCGGCTTTCAAACGAATGCCATAGTTGAGGTCGGCTAAAACGGCGGCCTCTTCGACATCAAAAGGTTCATCGGATGGTTTTGTTAAAAATATCATCGCGTAAAGCCATGGCTTTATTTGAGCTTCAAGCGACAACTCAACTTCTCGAAGTTTTAGTTCAGCTTTCTCATTGACTGGGCCAAAGTCTCTTGCTGCTGCAAAGAGATCCATATTGGCACCCAGTTTTACAGCATTAAGCCCGGTGTTTTGAAAATGATCTAAATGAATTGTGTCGTGATCACTATTGGCAAAGCCTGGTGATGTTGATGCTAATAATGTGATAACGCATAGGCTGCAAGCGCATGAACGAAAAAATAATAACATTCTCGATTTCTTCAAAGTAATTGTGCGCGCATTATAGCGAAATATCATAAAATATGCGTAATTATTTGGCCTACGGGAACATTTTGTTGACCTTTTTCTTTTCAGAAAAAGACTCTATTTCGTTGTGTTATTGATTGCCTCTGGTATCTTTTTTGGCATCTGACTGATGTTGAAAGTTGCTTGAGGAGGCTTATGATATGACATTGTAGCGTTGTACTTTGTTAATTTTTTTGATATTTAAAATAAAATTATACCGCTGCAGATTAATAAATTTTTAAAGTTTGGCGTAATCATCTGTAGAAAAACCGACTAAGAGTATTTTGCCTTTCACAAGAACCGGTCGTTTAATAATGCTCGGATTATCTAGCATAATCTGCATAGCCGTTTTTTCATCTAACGAATCTTTAGTCGCATCACCCAGCTTGCGCCAGGTAGTGCCACGTTTATTGAGTAAGGTTTCCCAGCCGACCTGTTTAATCCAGGCTTTTAATTCTTTTTCGGGGACACCGTGTTTTTTATAATCATAAAATTCGTAATCGATGCCGTTATCTTTTAAATATTTACGGGCTTTTTTTATCGTATCGCAGTTGGGTATTCCGTATAACTTAATCATAGTTTTTTTATTTATCGCTCAGTGGGATTAACGTATGGGTAAATATTATACGCTAGCTAAGTGCGCTGTCGTCTAAAAAACCTTTTTCAATGAGTCGCTTTAAATTATCTCTGAGTAGTCGGGCAGCCGGTGTAATGGATTGCCTGCTGGGAAAAACCAGCCATAGCTCGGTTGATGTGGGTTTAAATTCAGGCATAACACTCACTACTTTTCCTGATAACAGATCATTCGACATATCGAGACAGGATTTAACCGCCAGACCTTTTCCTGCAGCACACCAGCGCCTTACAAGATCCCCGTCATTGGAGGCACGATTACCGCTGATTTTTATTTTGTATTTTGTTTCGCTGTCAGAGAATTCCCAGACATCGTAAGTGATATCGTAGAGCTGACAAAAAAGTCCGTTGTGTGAAGCCAGGTCATGCGGATGATCAGGTGTGCCGTTTTTATCCAGATAATCCTGTGTTGCACAAAGTAATGCCGGCGCATTGCAAATTTTATAGCCATACAGGTTTGCATCATCGGGTGAACCATAGCGCAGGGCTAAGTCTACTGAGTCGCGATAAAAGTCGATATTACTGTCGCTGATGTTGGCTCTCACGCTGACATTTGGATAGGACTCCATAAATTCATCCAGCCAGGGGATAAGCAGATTCCTGCCCAGATCCGATGACGAAGCGATACGTAGCTCACCTTCAACAATGCCTATCTCGTCTTTCATGTTTTGTCTGGCCTGGTCAAGCATCAGTAAGGCCTGCTCGCATTGAGGGATATAGCGTTCCCCCGCACTGGAAAGGCGGAGTTGCCTTGTGGTGCACACAAATAGCTCTGCACCCAGTGATTTTTCCACCCGCTTGAGTGCGGCACTGGCTGTTGCGGTTTTCATGTCCAGACTTGTTGCGGCGGCGGTAATGCTGCGGAATTCGGCGACTTTTAGGACAACTTGAAGATCTTCCAGGAGCATATTATATGGGTCTATTATCAAATATTATTTGAGAATGATTCTTCTATTATGCTGTTAAAATGTATCAATCAAGGTCTATTATTCTACTCAACAAGACACAGGCTATACACCCCATTCATCCTCACGCCTGAAGGGATACCAGGAGAAGTAAAAATGAAAGCTATTGGATACCTCAAGTCACTACCTATCGATGATGCTGATTCATTAATTGATATCGAACTACCGCAACCGAAAGCCAGCGGACACGATTTACTCGTGAAGGTAAAGGCCATTGCAGTGAATCCGGTAGATTATAAAATTCGTCAGCGAATGGCACCAGAAGATGGCAGTTACAAGGTTATTGGCTGGGATGCCGTGGGTGAAGTGGTTGCCACGGGTGAAGCGGTGACTCAATTCAAACCCAGTGATGTGGTGTATTACGCCGGTGACCTTAACCGTTCGGGCAGCAATGCAGAATATCAGCTGGTTGATGAACGCATTGTCGGCTTCAAACCCAAAAGTCTGAGCGATGCCGAAGCCGCCGCGTTGCCCTTAACTACAATCACGGCCTGGGAAATACTCTTCGAGCATCTGGCTTTACAACAATGTACGCCAGGTGCAAAAGACACATCGAAAGAAGTGCTGCTGGTGATCGGTGCTGCCGGAGGTGTCGGTTCTATTTTAATTCAAATCGCCAAAGCGATTACCGGCGCCACCATTATCGCCACCGCTTCACGCCCAAGCTCACAGGCCTGGGTGAAGAAACTCGGTGCCGATTATGTAATTGATCACAGCAAACCATTGCAGCCACAAATAGAGGCTTTAGGAATCGCTCAGGTTACACACATCGCCAGTCTCAACGGCACCGAGGCCTACTTTGAAGCCTATACCGAATTGCTCGCACCGTTTGGCAAAATCGCTATGATAGATGACCCCAGTAAACCATTAGATGTAATGAAGCTGAAACTAAAAAGCCTGTCATTGCACATTGAGTTTATGTTTGCGCGCTCCATGTTCCAGGCAGAGGACATGGTCGAGCAAAGTCGTTTATTAAACCGCATCGCCGATCTGGTTGATCAGGGATTTATCCAGACCACCTCGGGTAAAAATCTCGGCACCATCAATGCAAAAAATCTACAAGCCGCGCATGCGGAACTGGAAACAGGTAAAGCCATTGGCAAGATTGTACTGGAAGGTTTTTAATAATTGTAATTTTGGGGTCGGAGTCAAATTCCTTACTCTTTTAGCTTAAACAACGATATAACACCTACAGCCTGGATTCACTTTCATTTGACTCCGACCCTGAGCTATCCCCACGAAATTCACGAACATAATACTGACTCCATGTAGGGTTTTATAATATTTAATGCGTCTTTTATATTTCTCTCTGGTAGTTGAAAACTTTTTTGAGAAAGAAGAAGCCTCGCCAAAAAAATAACAGAATATTATTCTCGCTTGCTAGAAGAATTTACTCTAACCTGTTTTGCTGTAACGGTTTGTTTCCCAGCAACACCAACACACCAAAGAACATATATTGTACATGCCGCAATTAAACATAAAACAGATCTTCTGTCTTGACTCATTCGAATATTTTGAGATAGACCCAGGCCGTAATGCACAGACTTACAGTCACGAAAACCTTCTTCTATTTGCATTCTGGTAGTGTAAATTTTCACAATTTGTTTAGGCGTTCGTGACTTTAATGTTAATGATGCGACCAATAACCATGGCTCGCTTTCACGCTTCACATGAATGTTATTTCTTTTTGATTGTCGCTTCTTTCCTTTAAGAGTCAAAGAATGCCGTTGCTTTTTTACTTTACGAATGAGCACTATAAAAGCCGACAATGGATTTTTTTTAACCCATTGAATACAGCCTAAATATTTAGCCATTCTAGTTGCTTTTTTGTGCAAAGCCTTAGCGCTAAACCATTGATTATTATCATTTTCCTTGCAGATAAAGTCGCGTCCTCGTATTCGGCCAACCCAATGCCAGTGCAATTGGGTTTCAATGTATTTATAAAAAGGTGTTTTAAATCCAGAATCAGCTACGATAATAGGAATACATAAATCAGGCAGCATAACCGCCAACTTATCTAAAAACTCATGTTGAGTTTTTCTATTTCCAAGTTTGGATTGTGGATGAACTTCTTCATATAAAGTAAGAGAGCGTCCACCAACTGGAATAGCTGCGCGTAATAGTTGCCAACTTTGATCTGCGCATAAATGAGACCAGTCAATCGATATAATTGGCTCTCTTATACCTTTTAATAATTGTTGTGTTAATGCGCTGTAAATAAAAAGACATTCATTGCAAAGGTATTTATTTGATAAAAGACGATCCATTCTTTTTATTTTATGTTTATCGTAAACATCGCCATCCAAATTACGTCCCAGTGAAGTAATGGATGCTTTTGCTCCATTTGTTAATGCAAGAACTGCCGCTATAAATGTATTGAGACGAACAGAATGAATAGATGGAACAGACTGAGAAAGTAACTTGTGTAATACTTTGACTGTGTGCATCGGATTCCCCGAAAAGTGAAAAGTTCAGGGAAAAAATCCGATGCACATGCTGTTTTAGATCAACTATACAGATTAAGTTATTGTAATCAATGGTTATTTTGTGGGGATAGCTCAGACTCCGACCCCGTGAATTAATACGCCGGCTTGTTATTTATTGAGGGGTGAAGTTCGATGGTCTCGCAACTAGAGCAAAAATCATTTTATGATGTGGCGCAGTATCCTTCTGCATTGCTACAGATAACAGGCAATAGCGTACGGGTTCCTGTGACATACCATAAAGTCTGGGATGATGGCTTCGGTGCCAGAGGCTGGAAAATAAACGCCACAATCGGCGATCCTGAAATCATTGCCAGCACACGTGAGACAGGGCAGTGTATTAATACCTCGGTGTTTATTCACGACATTCTCGATCACTTTCTTTCAGGTTTTGGTGTTAGTGGTCATCGCAGTGAAGCCATGGCATTAATACAGCTATCAAACCGAACCGGCTCAAGCCCAGCAGCAGATTATGAACAGATGGTGAAGGAAGATATCTTAAATGGCAGAGTAAATGGTGAAAAATTAACTGACTTTTTGCCTGCTGAACTTTGTGTGCTACATCCCCGGCTTTCAGACATGACAGATAAAGCGTATATGCTTTATCTAAAGGATAAGCTGGGAGAAAAACCGATAATTAAATCTTTAGTGGATAACTTTTTTAAGCTCGGAAAAGCAGGTGAAGCGCATGCCGATGAAAGCTGGAAGCGTTTGCAGCTAGATACCAGCAAGCGAACAGAAATAGGTGTGGCTTTACAAACACTTCTGCAGGTTATAGATCAGACAGTTGAAAAATTAGGCACAGACAAGTTGCATGGATCTATCGTGATTAGCAACAGAGAGGTGACGTTTACTATGCCAGAAGCAGATGCCATTGATTCAATACAGGGTTATCAGGTAGCGGTTGCCTGATGTGAAAATTAAAACAAAGCGGGTCAGAAAAACCGTATCAGAGTAATTGTTTCTAATATTAGGAAATATTGATCGCTGACATATCTTTTCCGATACGCCTCATTCGATTATCAGAAGAAAATTTTATCATTATGAAACCATACTTTACTATTTTATTTTCACTTAGTTTTTTATTCTCTCCGAGTAGTGGTGTTTTAGCTGCAGGAAAAATTAGTGATACTAAAGCTGATGACTTGCCTTATGTTGAAATAACAGTGCTTAAAGATTTTTCTGCATTATCAAAACAGCTGCAAAGTTTTGAAAAAATAATAATGCTAGAAGTCAGTGCCAGTTACTGCGCCTACTGTCGGGTGCTCGAAGAAGAAATTATCAAGCCTATGTTACGCAGTGGTGACTATAAAAACACGGTAATTATCAGCAAGTTTGAAATGGATAATCCTGACACGATAAAAGACTTTGATGGTAATGACACTACGGCCGCTGCGCTGGCAGAAACATATAAAGTGAAGCTTACACCAACCTTATTATTTCTTGATGCTAGCGGTAATGAAGTGGCTGAGCGTATTATGGGGGTTTATTCATTGGACTTTTTTGGCGCTTATGTTGATAAGGCGCTGGTGAAAGGTTTGCACGTTATAAAGAAGCGATCACCGTACCCCTAATTTTATGCATGAGAGCTAGAGATGCTTTTTGTGCAAGCGCTAACTCTCATAGCAAAATAATAATTGGCTACCAGTTGTTTGCGCAAGCCTGATTCCAGTCATTGCGCCAGGTTAAGGGCAGCGTTTCAGCTGTGAGAAAACACCGCTCGGAAATACTGGGATATAATTCAGCATAATTACTGATGCTGTTACTGCTAACGCGTCGATTAATGTGCGTGGATTGAACCTCACTAAGACTATTTAAGCCTGCTGCGGCAATGAGTTTCATAAGGTTCTCTACCATTGAGGCATGATAGTTGGCGACTCTTTGGGATTTATTATTTACATCCAGCGCTTTGTATCTCGCCGGGTTTTGTGTCGCAACTCCCGTAGGGCAGGTATCCTGATTACATTGCCGCGATTGAATGCAGCCCAAAGCAAACATCATCGCCCGCGCGGAATTAACCGTATCCGCACCTAATGCGAGTAAGCGCAATATGTGAAAGGCAGACAAAACTTTACCCGATGCGATAATGCGGATCTTGTCACGTACGCCACAGCCAATTAAAGCGTTATGTACAACAATAAGTGCATCACGTAATGGTGTGCCGACTGAATTGGTTAGTTCAATAGGTGCTGCACCCGTACCGCCTTCACCACCATCGACAGTGATAAAATCGGGCGTAATACCTGTTTCAATCATCGCCTTACAAATTGCAAGGAACTCTGATTTTTTTCCTATACACAGTTTAAAGCCGACAGGTTTTCCGCCGGAAAGTTTGCGTAAGCGAGCAACGAATTCAAGCAGGCCTATGGGCGTCGAGAAAGCAGAATGCGCAGGCGGAGACACTACGTCGTGCCCCATGGGGACGTGACGAATATCGGCAATTTCCTGTGTCAGTTTAATTGCGGGTAAAATGCCACCATGGCCGGGCTTCGCACCTTGCGAGAGTTTAATCTCAATCATTTTTACTACAGGCTGCGTAGCCTTTTCGCTGAATAAGGTGTCGTCAAAATCACCATCTGCATTGCGACAACCAAAATATCCCGTACCGATTTGCCAAACCAGATCACCGCCGTGTTTAAGGTGATAAGGGCTGATACCACCTTCGCCGGTATTGTGTGAAAAGCCACCGATTTTTGCGCCATTGTTTAACGCCATAATGGCGTGCTGACTTAAAGCACCAAAGCTCATGGCTGATATATTTAATGGAGAAGAGTCATAAGGCTGGCTGCAATCTGGGCCACCAAAATGTATTTTTGGATCTTTGTCGTGAACCGCTTTGGGTGCAAGAGAATGATTAAGCCACTCATAACCAATTCGATAAACATCAAACAATGTACCGAAAGGCCGTGTGTCTCGTTGGCCTTTGGCACGTTGATATACCAATGACCGAAATTCGCGATTAACAGGCTGACCATTAGTATCGGATTCCACAAAGTACTGCTGGATTTCAGGACGTATGGCTTCAAATAGATAACGCATGTGCCCGATAACAGGATAAAGGCGCAATATAGTTTTTTTACGCTGCAGCAGATCATACAGTCCGACGGCGACTATTGGCAGGATGATAACGAATAACCAGTAAGCGTCAGGCCAGAATTGGGCCAATACCAAGATGGCAGGCGGTAGTATTATAGAAAGTAAAATAAACTGTGTACGTACAAGCATATTAAATAATCCTGGTGGTAATAATTCTAGTTAAAGTGAATGCCTCGATTAAACTATTACCATTAAACAGGGCATACCAGATGTCCTAGCTTCTCGGTTAATTTCATATTTTCCGAATAATCCACAGCAACATCGACCACCACAACCATGTTATCCGCAAACGCTTGCTTGAGTGTTGAGGCCAGATCATCCGCTTTCTCAACGCGGTAACCTTTGGCGCCGAAGGATTCTGCATATTTCACAAAGTCCGGATTATTGAAGCTGATATTGTTGGAATGGCCAAAGCGTCTTTCCTGATGCCACTTGATTAATCCATACTCACTGTCATTCCAGATCATAATTACAATAGCGACGTTATAGCGTAAAGCCGTTTCGATCTCCTGTGAGTTCATCATAAAGCCGGCGTCACCGGTGATGGTTAAGACGTTTCTATCGGGGAAGGCCATTTTCGCGGCAATTGCACCCGGTACACCAATTCCCATAGAGGCAAAACCGTTTGAAATGATACAGGTGTTTGGTCGCAGGCAACGATAGAGGCGGGCAATCCACATTTTATGTGCGCCGACATCAGAGATGAGAATATCCTCATCGCCCATCACCTGTCGTGTGTCGTAGAGAATTTTTTGTGGTTTTAACGGGTAATGATCATTGCTGGCGTAATCATCCAGCTCTGCCATGATAATACCTTTCAGATTTTCAGTTTTACCGGCGTGTTTTACCTTTGCATGTTCCGCTATACGAGTCAGCGCATTTGAGATATCACCGAGCACGCCTGCCTCAAGAATATAATGTGCATCGACTTCTGCATAATTCAAATCAATATGAATGATTTTCTTTTCTTTATTCGGATGCCATAAATGTGGATGGTACTCGACCATGTCATAACCAATGCAGATGACAACATCGGCGCGATCAAATCCGCAGGCGACGTAATCGTGCGCCTGCAGGCCAACACTGCCAAGCGACAAAGGATGTGAAAACGGTACAGCGCCTTTCGCCATAAAAGTCTGTGTAACAGGTATATTTAGCTTTTCTGCAAAGGCAACCAGGGCATCTGTCGCGTGATTGCGAATAACACCATTACCCGCCATGATCAGTGGAAACTTCGCCGCGTCGATTATCTGCGCGGCCTGTAGAATTTTTTCTTCAGGCGCATTCGGCAGCAGGGGGCTTTGGACTTTAAGTGGCAGTGCCTCATCGTTGATTTCTTCAGCCGCAATATTTTCGGGGAAGCTGATAAACGCACCGCCGGGTTTTTCTGCCTGTGCATCTTTAAACGCTTTTCGTACCAGTTCAGGAATAATTTCCGCCTCTAATATTTCCACGCTGTATTTTGAAATCGGCGCGAACAAACTGACCAAATCGAGGATTTGATGACTTTCTTTGTGCATACGTGTGGTAGCACCCTGGCCGGCAATGGCGACGACCGGTGAACGATCCATATTGGCATCTGCAAAGCCGGTGATAAGGTTGGTTGCGCCCGGACCAAGTGTCGACATGCAAACCCCGGCTTTACCAGTTAATCGACCATGCACATCAGCCATAAAAGCCGCTGCCTGCTCATGCCTCACCGTGATGAATTCAATACTGCTATCGCGTAACGCATCCATGACATTGAGATTTTCTTCGCCGGGGATGCCAAATATTTTATCGACACCTTCATTTTCCAGACATCGTATGAATAATTCTGCTGCTGTGGCCATGTGTATATCTCTAATAAAAGTATCGGTTAAATTGGATTAAAACGAATGTAGCTGTCTGAAAAACAGCAGAGTAGTCTTCTGACTTGCGGTTTTGACAGAGAAGCTACATTCGTCTCGACGGTGACATTGTTAATAGTTTTTTGTAGTGAACTAATAGAACGTGCTAAGTAGTAGTTTGTTCCATATTATTTTTTATTTTTTATTTTTTGTAGCTGTATCAGTAGCTCATTTGTTTGTATGATTTTTCGTAGAGAATTATTTGTTACTCAAAGAGTAGGCCGATGCGCTCTTTTAGGCTGAGTTGGTGTTCTTGCCTTGCAGAAGTTAAACGACTTGTCTCTTTACAGCTAAGCATATTAAACCTTCGTATCGTAAATACATATTTTTTGAAAAGCACTGTCGCATACCCAGGAGGGCATGATGCAATGTTGTTTATAGAGTAGTCGGAGTAATGTCGATATCCTTACAGTTTTTTTTATTTCGGGCCCACACAAGTCACGCAATATGAAAAGACGGGCCATATTTGATGATAATCCGGCGGTGCAATGTTCAATTGGTTGGTGTTTGCGAGCTTAATACTGCCCGTACTCGCGATAAGTAAACTGCCTAAATATGCACTTTTTTATGGTTATATAATCAGTGCAGCAGGTTATATATTGGGATTGATTTTCGCCGCGTTATTAGATTTACCAGCGGGTGCAGTGATTGTTTACAGTCTGGCGTTTGCGGTACTGCTTTTTGTGGCTTACAGAAAAATTAGCAGCGGAAAATTGTCGGCATAAAACAATTCTAAGCAGATCTCACCTGGAGATTTTTGTGGGCAGGGATTAATTTATTGATGCGGGGAATTTGCAGACAGAGGTATGTTTAAAATTGTTCTTCCTGCTGTATTGGCAGGAAGAACAACATCACGAAAACATATTAATTAATAGTTGTTACTCAATATCACGTAGTAATTCGTTAAGGCCAGTTTTGCTTAATGTTTTAGCATCTACCTGCTTAACAATCACGGCACAGTAAAGGCTGTAAGTACCGTCTTTAGATGGCAGGTTACCCGATACAACAACCGAGCCTTTAGGAATGCGACCGTAAGTGACTTCACCTGTCATGCGGTTAAAGATTTTTGTGCTCTGGCCAATGTAAACGCCCATTGAAATAACCGAACCTTCTTCAACGATAACGCCTTCAACTACCTCTGAACGTGCGCCGATAAAGCAGTTATCTTCGATAATGGTTGGTGCTGCCTGTAATGGCTCTAAAACACCACCGATACCAACGCCACCTGAAAGATGAACATTCTTACCTATCTGTGCACATGAACCAACCGTTGCCCATGTATCAACCATGGTGCCGCTATCAACATAGGCGCCGATATTTACGTATGAAGGCATTAGTACAACACTTGGTGCAATATATGAACCTTTACGCGCGGTTGCAGGAGGGACTACACGTACGCCGGATTCGCGGAAATCTTTGGTGTTGTAATCGGCAAATTTAGATTCAACTTTGTCGTAGTAGTTAGTGAAACCACCTTTGATGAATTCATTATCGTTAATGCGAAAAGATAATAAAACGGCTTTCTTTAACCATTCGTTTACAACCCAGTCGCCGCTTGCTTTATCGGCTACACGTACGGCACCTGAATCCAGCATATCGATGCATTCTTCTACGGCTTCACGTACATGTGTTTCAACGTTACGTGGTGTAATGTCGGCACGGCGTTCGAAGGCTTCTTCGATAGTTTTTTGTAAGTCGCTCATTATGGGCTCCAAAATATTTATGAATTTAGTTTCTTTAAAGTGTTTGTATAAAATCTTTTATACGTTCAGCGGCTTCAGTGGTTTCTTTAAGCGTTGCCACCAGGGCCATGCGAATATGTTTTTCACCGGGGTTTATATTGTTTTGTACACGAGATAAATATTGCCCGGGTAATACAGTGATGTTTTTCTCGGCAAACAATTTTTGTGCAAACTCCGTGTCGGCAATCGGTGTTTGTGCCCACAGGTAAAATCCGGCGTCCGGCAGTTTAACATCCAATGACGGAGAAAGTATGTCTAGTGCGGTTTTAAACTTCTGGCGATACAGTGTGCGATTTTCAATCACGTGTTGTTCGTCATTCCATGCGCTAATACTGGCTATTTGCATGGGTAGCGACATCGCGCAACCATGGTAGGTGCGGTATTTTAAAAAACCGGCCAATAGTTTGGCATCACCCGCTACAAAGCCTGAGCGTAGGCCAGGAAGGTTAGAACGCTTGGATAAACTATGAAACACCACGCAGCGTGTGTAATCTGTATTACCCATTTCAGCCGCCGCTTCTAGTAAACCACAGGGTGGCTTTTCATCATTAAAGTAAATCTCTGAGTAGCATTCATCCGAGGCAATAATAAAATCAAATTCCTCGGCTTTATTTATCAGCCATTGCATTTGTTGTTTGGAAATTACCGCGCCCGTTGGATTGCCCGGGGTGCAAATGTAAATCAGCTGGCACTTTTTCCAGGTGGCATCATCTATGGCCTCAAAATCGGGCAGGTAGTTGGTATCTTTGGTGGTGTTATAAAAGTAGGGCTCGGCACCGGCGAGAAAGGCGGCGCCTTCGTATATTTGATAAAACGGATTGGGCATGCAAACAACGGCCTCATTATTAGCGTTTTTACCTGTTCTATTTATCATTGCCTGGGCAAATGCAAACAGGGCCTCGCGCGTACCGTTTACCGGCAATATGTGTTTTTCGGCATCAATGCTCGTGGCTGGAAGCTTAAAGCGGCGCACTAACCAGTTGGCAATAGACTGGCGTAATTCAAGCGAGCCTTTGGTTAGTGGGTAGTTGGCAATTTTTCCCAGTGAGCGGGCCAGCTCGTCTAATACAAATGCTGGCGGCTGGTGTTTAGGCTCGCCAATCGACAGGGCAATGTGAGATAACTGGCTGTTCGGGGTAATACCCTGCTTTAGCTGAGCTAGCTTTTCAAATGGATAGGGTTGTAGTCGATTCAGATCAGGGTTCATGTACAATACGGCCTGGGTTATGTGCGGTCACTTAAAGGCGGCATATTATATTCTAATTTAAAGGTGAACTGGGGATTTAAGTGGCTGTTTTATCTATTCATCATGTCAGCATGATCGTTTCAAATACCCAACAATCGGTGGCGTTTTATGAAAATTTACTGGATTTACAGGTAAATGATAAGCGCCCGGACCTGGGCTTTCCCGGTGCCTGGTTTGATATTGCGGGGCAACAGATACATCTGTTAGAGGTAAAAAACCCGGACCCTGTGACGAATCGCCCCGAACACGGCGGACATGATCGCCATTTTGCAATGACGGTGGATAATATTGAAGAGATTGAACAGCGTTTGCAAAAGCTGGGCGCAAAATACACGAAGAGCCGTTCTGGACGAGCCGCGTTGTTTTGCCGTGACCCCGATGGTAATGGGCTGGAAATTATTCAACAGGTAAAATAAATTTTGTAGATAAGCGTTTTGCCAAACGAGCCTGCCAATGCAGGCCTTTCTATTTAATGTGTATGATGTAAGCCAGGCAATAGATTGTATTAGGGTATTGAAAATGACCAAGCCATTTTGGCAAACGAAAAGCCTGCAAGAAATGAATGATGAGGAATGGGAGTCATTATGTGATGGTTGCGCCCGTTGCTGCCTGATTAAGCTTGAGAATGAAGAAACCAGTGAGTTGTTCTTCACTAATGTAAGCTGTCATTTGCTTGATATAGCGGCCTGTCGTTGTGGTGATTATGCCAATCGTAAGTTTCTTGTACCCGAGTGTTTACGGCTTAGAACAATGACCGAGGCCGAATACCAATGGTTGCCGCAGACCTGCGCTTACCGACGTTTGTCTGAGGGTAAGGCATTACCTGACTGGCATCCTTTAATCACTGGGAGTACCGAATCAGTTGCGACTGCAGGCATTAAGGTAAATGGTTTTGCGCTATCAGAAGACAATGTTCATCCCGATCAGTTAGAAGATCATATTATTCAGTTCTCTAACGACTAATTTCACTATTGTCACTATACTCCCTAAGATATAAGTGGTTGATATCCATTAATATTGTTGTATTGTTGATAGCAGACACCAAGGAACCTTAATGCCTAAACAAGTAGCACCCAAAACCATTTACCTGAAGGATTATACGCCGCCAAAATATTGGATAGATTCAATCAATCTACATTTTGAGCTGGGCGAGGATCAAACACGCGTTGTTTCTGAAATGGAGATAAGGCGTAACCCGGATGTAGATGGCCCGCATATATTAGAGCTGGATGGCGAGGGTTTAAGGCTTGGCTCTATAGTGCTAAATGACAGGGCATTGGGCGATAACGAGTTTAGTACTACAAAAGAAACCTTATGGATTCCGGATGTTCCCGATAGCTTTACGCTGCAAATAGAAACCTTTATCAAACCCCAGCAAAACACATCACTGGAAGGCCTGTATAAATCGTCGGGTAATTTTTGTACGCAATGTGAAGCACAGGGCTTTAGAAAAATCACCTACTATCTTGATCGCCCCGATGTAATGGCACGCTTCACTACCACCATTGTTGCCGATAAAAGCCTGTATCCCGTATTGCTCTCCAATGGTAACCCGGTTGATTCTCAGGAATTAGCTAATGGTAAACACAGTGTTACCTGGGAGGATCCATTCAAAAAACCCAGTTACCTGTTCGCACTGGTCGCAGGTAAATTAGAAGTTATAAAAGATAGTTTCACCACAATGAGTGGTCGCGAAATTGACTGTCGGATTTATGTTGAAGCACACAATGCCGACAAGTGCGAGCATGCAATGCTCTCCCTTAAAAAAGCCATGAAGTGGGACGAGGATACATTTGGTCGTGAGTACGACCTGGATATTTACATGATTGTCGCCGTTGATGATTTCAATATGGGGGCGATGGAAAATAAAGGCCTAAATGTTTTTAACTCAAAATATGTTTTGGCGCGCCCGGATACGGCGACGGATACGGATTTTATAAATATAGAAGCGGTTATTGGTCATGAATATTTTCATAACTGGAGCGGCAACAGAGTTACCTGCCGCGACTGGTTTCAGTTAACGCTAAAAGAAGGTTTAACAGTTTTCCGTGATCAGCAATTCACATCAGATATGAATTCCGCCACGGTAAAACGTATCGACGATGTCAATGTATTGCGCACACGACAGTTTGCTGAAGATGCCGGTCCTATGTCGCATCCTATTCAGCCAGATTCCTATGTTGAGATAAATAATTTTTACACCGTGACGGTATATAACAAGGGCGCAGAAGTTATACGCATGATTCATACCTTGCTAGGCAAAGAAAACTTTCGTAAGGGCATGGATTTATACTTTGAACGTCATGATGGTGAAGCCGCAACCACAGAGGATTTTATTAAATCCATGGAAGATGCCGGTGGTGTAGATTTAACACAGTTCCGTCGCTGGTATCATCAGCCAGGCACACCCAACCTGTCGATTAAACAGAGTTACGATGCCGAGAAAAAATGCCTGAACATAATGTTTAAACAGTCATCTGAGATGAATACAAATAAACCATTTCTTATTCCTCTGGGGATTGGCTTACTGGATGCGAAGGGTAAAGAAATTGAGGAAACATCAAAAATACTGCAGTTAACTCAAAGGGAAGAAACGCTTAGTTTTGAAGATGTGCCTGAGGATGTGGTTGTTTCAGTGCTGCGTAATTATTCTGCACCGATTAAATTAGATTTTGAATTGAGTAATCAGCAGCTCGCATTTTTAATGACCAATGATAGCGATGAATTTAATCGCTGGAACTCTGCACAACGCTTAGGCCTGAATATTATGTTGTCGTTGGTAAAGGATCACCAACAAAAAGTTGCATTGTCACTGGATAGTTTCTTTATTAAAACATTTAAAAAGATATTGCAGGACGAGTCATTAGATAAGGCATTAGCTGCGCGGATATTGAGCTTGCCAAGTGAAGATTATCTGGCGCAGCAAATGGATGTTATTGATGTAGATGCAATTCATGATGTGAGAGAGTTTTGCAAATACACATTGGCATTTGAATTAATGGATGAGTTTTCTTCATGTTATCAGGCCAATCAGTGTAAAGGCTATGTATTAACGCCTGAAGCCATTGGCCAGCGTAGCTTAAAGAATATTTGTTTGTCATACATGATGGCGAGCCAGACAGGCACAGCAAAATCCAAAGCTACCTCGTTTGCGGTGCAGCAGTTAAAGCTTGCTAATAATATGACAGATCAAATATCTGCCTTAAATAGCCTGGTTCATTACGCTGAAGAAGCGGGAGAGCAGGCCTTAAATGATTTTTACCAGCAGTGGTCAGAGGATACTCTGGTGATTGATAAATGGTTTACGGTGCAGGCCACGGCATCAGGTGCTAATGCATTTCAACGGATACAGAAATTATTGAGTCATGAGGCCTTCGATATGACGGTACCTAATCGTGTGCGCTCATTAATCGGTGCGTTTTCTCAATCTAACCCGGTTGAATTTCATCATATATCAGGCAGGGGCTATAAATTTCTTGCGGATATGGTGATTCAACTGAATGCAGTAAACCCACAAATATCAGCTAGACTACTGCTACCGCTTATCCAATGGAAGAAATATGACATTGATCGGCAGCAGATGATGAAGGCGCAATTGCAGAGAGTATCAGAAACTGCTAATTTAGCGAACGACGTGTTCGAAATAACAGAAAAAGGCCTAAATGCATAGTAAACATATGTAAGGTTTCCAAATACACCGAGATGTCATGGGGTGTGATGATTTATTTTTTTATGACAAATTGCAGGGAGCGATTATGTGATAAATGTTTGATTAAGTGTGTGATAAAACAATAATTTATGAAAGATTTTGATGATTCCGCTGTTGAATCTGAATTAGGGAGTAATTCGGATTTACAGCAACAGGCAGTAGTTTTAGTTGTTGATGATGATCCATCTATCCGTTTAGTCATTCGCCACTCTATGGAACACAGTGGGTATCAGGTTGTAGAGGCATCTAATGGTTTAGAAGCTGTGCATGCCGTAATAAGGCAAGTGCCAGACCTGATTCTTATGGATGCGGTGATGCCCGAAATGGACGGCTTTCGAGCGACGAAAGAAATACAATTGCTTGAGGGTTGTGCTGACATCCCTATATTAATGGCGACATCGTTAGATGATGATGACTCAATTGCCCACGCGTTTGACGCGGGTGCCTGTGATTATGTTACTAAACCCTTCAACTGGTCCGTTCTAAAACATCGTGTTGCGTGTTCTTTGTATGCCGCCGATGCTCAACGAAAGATACAACACCTTGCATACCATGATTCATTAACCGGCCTTCCTAACCGAATGCTGTTTATGGATCGCATTGATCAGGCGATATCTCGGGCACAGAGAGATCAAGAGCAGTTTGCGCTTTTATTTATCGATATAGATCATTTTAAAGTCATTAATGATTCGATGGGGCACGCCGCGGGTGATCAACTGTTAAATATTATATCGCAGCGATTATGCGAAATGTTGCGTAAATCTGACACGGTTGCACGCTTAGGTGGTGATGAATTTACCGTTATTATTGAAGGCCTGGAAGACGCTGAACAGGTAATTAATGTCACTAAAAATATATTAAGTTCACTTGATGTACCCGTAAATGTAAACGGTAAAGAGGTACATGTGGGTGGCAGTATTGGTATTGCTATTTACCCGCAGGACGGTGAAAATTTTGGTAGCCTGCTTAAAAATGCAGACACCGCAATGTATAAAGCGAAAGAGCAAGGCAGAAATACATTTCAATTTTATGCCTCAGAAATGAGTCATAAAGCTATACAGCGACTTGAGCTGGAAAATCAATTGCGTACAGCCTTAAAGAGAAAAGAGTTTGTTGTTTACTACCAGCCAAAAGTAAACTTGTTAACCAACAAGTGCACAGGGGTAGAAGCCCTGGTCCGCTGGAATCATCCTCAACGTGGCTTTATTGCGCCAAATGATTTTATTCCGTTAGCAGAAGAGCTGGGGCTTATTACTCAGCTGGATGAATGGGTAATGAAGACGGCCTGTGTGCAATTTCAAAAATGGCAAGCGGCAGGTTTTTTGCTAGAAAATTTATCGGTGAATGTTTCAGCAAGGCACTTTAAAGAAGGCGGCTTAACTAGTTACTGTCAATACTTATTGGATGAAACACAGATAAAGGCTGAAAATCTGGAAATAGAATTGACAGAAAGTGCCCTGATTGATAATTACGACACTGCTAAGCAGGTACTGAATGAAGTTCATCAAATGGGAATACGTATCGCCTTAGATGATTTTGGTACGGGTTACGCTTCGATGTCATATCTTAAAGAATTTCCATTCGATACGGTAAAAATTGATCGTTCATTTGTAAAAGATCTTCCCGATGATCATGAGGACGCAGCAATTGCCAGGGCGATGATTCAGCTTTCACAGGCTCTGAATCTCAGTACTGTAGCGGAAGGCATTGAAAAAGATACGCAGAAAATATATCTAAAAGATCAGGAATGTGAATATGGGCAAGGCTATTTATGGAGTAAGCCTGTGAATGCCGAAGAGTTTGAAAGATCTGTACTCAATTAGGTTTATGTTTGGTTTTTCTTTTTTTAATAAAAAACTCGTAAATAATCACCAGCATCAGAGGCAGTAAGGAAAAAAATCAGTAAAGCAGGCATAACAACCTCTTTGCTATTCAGCTGGTTTTCATCTGTCTCTTCTTCCTTAGGGGAGAGCGGTGCTTCTTTTTCTGATATATCGAAAGTCTGTTTTTCTATTTTTTGTTCAAATCGATATAAACCGACATATCTACTTTTGTTTCCTGCAAAATATTTTCATTTCCTGAAAGGTTTTATGTGCATTGCATCCTTGTGCAAGCTGCAAATGCAGTGCCTTTTATAGGCAATATTTTTAGATTTTAAATTTCACATATAGTCTACTGAGATAATGTGCATAGTTTGTTTATAGACTTTGCTGTTAGGTCGCAATTTAAAAAATGTGATTCTGCAACATTGCCTGCAGCGTAACGATTGTTTGAGTAGAGTGTGTATCGTTGGTCTTTATATTTTGCGCATATCGTCCAGCTATCTAGCTGAAAATTCAAAAATGGAACGTAGCTTTGTTGTACTTTTGCAGGCGTTAAGCTGAATTGACCTTGTTCATTGGTTTTAGTGGTCTGGATACTATGATAACAAAGCGGGTCATCTTCTTTTATGCTGAGCATTATTTTTGCATCGTTAACGGCTTCATTATTTAAGGTTAAAACACCATCAAAATACGGTGATATGTTGCGTGTTTGCATACTGCTACAGGCCTGTAGTAGAAGTATGCATGCGATAGATAGTACAGAAAATAGTTTGCTCATAATAAATAGCCGTGAGTATTTTATAGAATATGTGGCTTACCGAAGTTTAGTTCAGGCATCCCCGTTTGTTGTTTGTAACATTAGTAACTCTCAGACTTACGTTTGTTAGGCGTGGCCTGAGAGCATTTACTTAGGCCTTACCTTGCAGCTGCAGGAGGATTTCTTCATTTTCCAGTGTGGAAGTATCTGAGGTAATTTCTTCGCCACGCGCAATGTTACGCAACAGTCGGCGCATAATTTTACCAGAACGCGTTTTAGGTAAATTATCAGAAAATCGAATTTGATCAGGTTTAGCAATGGCGCCGATTTGTTCACCCACCCAGCTTCTCAATTCCTGTGTCAGCGTTTCATCGACACCACCTTCAGGACGCTGACCTTTGAGTACCACGTAGGCAAAGATAGCTTCACCTTTGATTTCGTGTGGGTAGCCAACTACCGCGGCTTCAGCAACGTCTTTATGGGCAACCAGTGCCGACTCAATTTCCATTGTGCCAAGACGGTGTCCGGAGACATTTAATACATCATCTATGCGCCCCATAATCCAGAAGTAGCCATCGGCATCTTTGCGTGCGGAATCGCCGGCCAGGTAATACTTACCGCCAAATTTAGGCCAGTAGGTATCTTTGTAGCGTTGGTCGTCGCCGTACACGGTTCGCAGTTGTGAAGGGAATGGTTTTTTAATAACCAGGTAGCCGCCTTTGTTAGGCTCGGTGATGCTGTTGCCTTCTTCGTCGACCACATCCGCATCGATGCCAGGCAGGGCAATGGTGCATGAGCCGGGTTTAGTGGCAACCACACCAGGAAGGGGTGCAATCATATTGGCGCCGGTTTCTGTTTGCCACCAGGTGTCGACGATTGGGCAGCGTTTCTTACCAATTACTTCGTAGTACCACATCCATGCCTCGGGGTTAATTGGCTCACCAACGGTGCCCAGTAAGCGAATAGAAGACAGGTCATATTTATTAGGGTATTCATCTCCCTGTTTCATTAGTGCGCGAATCGCGGTGGGTGCGGTGTAGAAAATAGTGACTTTATGGTCTTCGCAAATTTTCCAGAAGCGCCCGACATCTGGAACGGTCGGTGCGCCTTCGTACATGACGATTGTGCCACCGGCAGCCAATGGGCCATAGGCGACGTAGGTATGTCCGGTGATCCAGCCAACATCTGCGGTACACCAGAATACATCGCTATCTTTTAAATCAAATACCCACTTATTGGTAAGCACAGCGCCTAATAAATAGCCCGCGCTTGCGTGTTGTATGCCTTTAGGTTTGCCGGTAGAGCCTGAGGTGTACAACAGAAACAGCGGATGCTCTGCATTAACCCACTCGGGCTCGCAATCGGTACTTTGGTTTGCAACGGCGTCGTGCCACCAAATGTCACGGCCGGGCGTCATCTTAATGTCTTGCTTTGTGCGCTGGTAAACAATCACGTGTTCAATGCTGGGGCAGCCAGAGTCCAGTGCTTTGTCTGTTGCGGCTTTAAGTGCGACGATTTTGCCACCACGCGTGCCGCCATCGGCGGTTATCACCATTTTGGCGCCGGCACCATTAATACGATCGCGTACAGATTCAGCTGAAAATCCACCGAACACAACCGAGTGAATAGCGCCAATACGTGCACAGGCCTGCATAGCAATCACGGCTTCCGGTGTCATGGGCATGTAAATAATTACGCGATCACCGCTTTTAATATTGTGTGCCTTTAAGGCATTGGCAAATTGATTAACTTCATCGCTGAGTTGCTGGTAGGTAATGTGGCGTGTATCGCCCTTTTCACCTTCAAAAATAATCGCGGTTTTATTGGCCTTGTCAGCAAGGTGGCGATCAATACAGTTGTAGGTGACATTTAAGGTGCCGTCGGCAAACCACTTATAGAAGGGTGGATTACTGTCATCGAGTGTTTGTGTAAACGGAGTGTGCCAGTCGAGCATCTCATTGGCCTGTTGTGCCCAAAATCCCTCATAATCATCTTCAGCAGCCTTATGTAAAGCGTCAAAATCCGCTTGTTTAATGGTGGCGTTGGCAGCAAATTCAGCTGATGGTGGGAATTGTCGGTTTTCGATAAGAGTCGATTCAATATTGTTATCGGACATGGGCCACTCCAGTGTGCATTCCAGTTTTATTATCTTGTAGAGGATACCCCAGAAAAAAGGCCAATAGAAGTGGGATCAATTAGCCTGTTTATTTCAGGCTCATTATGCTGATGATGTTTGTCGTATTTTGGCTATTCAAGTATTTACAGTTTCTTTGGTTTGACGGTTTTAGTATCAGCCTGTTTATGCGTGATATTTGTGAACGAAACCATATGATGCCACTTTGGTTGGGCTTTGGTTAATTGAAAGCATAACTTGTCCGATACATCTAAAATAAGCGATTTTGTTCTAGTAGAAGACATTAACTCAGTCACTTGTTCTCATCAAAAAACAGATGAGAACTCCCGAAAATTATTCAGTGCTATTTTATGTAGTTTGATACTTTGTTAGTTTGTCACACATTTCACGGATCGTGCTGATGTGCCGTCCGAGCTTATTCATCGCATAAAATTACATCCCTGTAATTTTACCCCTCTTTAAATATAATTTTCGGGAACCTCCATTGTATGGTAACGCCTCAGTCGCTATTTGGTCTGCGTCTTATCGGCAGGTTCTTTATCCAGTACTTTCTTGCCGGTAAACATTGCAGAAATGAGATTACCGCCTTCTCGTAGTTCAGTTATAACGACCGCCAGGATGTGCAGCACGATTAAACCAAGCAGTAGGTAGAAAGTGAATTCATGAACCGTAATAAAAGGTTTGCGAAAAGCTCGCATTGCCTCGAAAGCGACAGCGTCATAGGTGTCCTTGGCGTATGGTGCCAGCGTTGCCGGATCGACACCGGGAGCAGCTATCCAGTCAGCAATCCACGAACCAATGGGAGGAAAAAATAAATCGGTGCCTGCGAGTGTAAGACCGGTGATGGCCATCGTTAGCATCAGTAGTAGCAACAGGCTGACTGAGATACGGCCAAGCGGGTTGTGGCCAAGATACTGGCGTCGATTTCCCGCTTTGAAATCGGCGATGTATGCGCGCAGTTCATCAAAATAACCATGACCGCCAGGCAGGATTGAGGACCAGCGTGAATGTGATCCACCGATAAAGGCCCAGATCAGTCGCCACAACAGGTTCGCCGCAAACACATAGCCGATTAGTACGTGTACGGTTTTTAGCAGTATTTTACCTTCGGTGGACAGGCCGAGTGCATCACCGTTAAGGATAGCCGTGCCCACGGCGATCAGCCCGAGTATGCACAATACATTAATCCAGTGAAACCAGCGGATATTAGCATCCCATACGCGGTAAGCCTTGAGGTTGTTCATAACAGTACTCCTGTAAGTATTGCAAAATGTGCCGGTGATTTGTTGATCACCACAATGACACATGTATTTAAATTAGGTAATAAATATTACCTATCTAATATTTTCCCTGGGTAGCGGCCTGATGGCAGCTATCACATTGCCCAGGAGCCTTCGCTTTCTCCTTATCACTCAGCTGACTATGTGTATTCATAAAATAGGGTGTTTGCGTAATCCGAATAACAACGGGATCATATGTCAGCGTATGAAGAATCTTATTTGAAATTTTGTCATTTACATGACCTGCCGAATTATCTAATACATAACGCGTCATCGTTCTCAAAGTCACAGGCGACATCTTTAAAGTTATGCCAAAATGATTATCTGTATTTGAGATGATTTTTTCCCAGGATATAGCGGGAAGCAAACCTGGTTGATAAGGGAAATGACAACTGCCACATACTTCATTATATTGTTGGAACTTCGCTGTTGATACGCTTGGGTTTTCACTGCCATACCATTTGTTAAAGGTCTTTTTTGCACCTCCGTCTGCATAGGATATAGAAGAGTTGAGGCTGATTAACAGTGTTATTAAAAATCCAGATATATTGAGTGCATTTTTCATAACTATCACCGTAAAATTTTTTCACAGTATAGCGACGCAAGCTGAATTGAAACTGAAAATAATTCAATATGGACTTAACTGATCAGCTTGATAATGATAGAAGGAGTTATAGATACTCTGATAAAAGTTATAAGACTTAGTTTGTATTTCTTAAAATTCCTGCATATATAAAAAAATCATCGATGTCCTGTAAGGGGCAATAGTAGAAGTTGCTAAACACTGTTAAATAAATTTTTACAGTTTCCAGTGCGCAATAGCCCACTGCCAAATAGATTTTAAGTTTTCCTGTTTCAGCTCTATTGGTGGGTTCTGTCCAAGAAATGTCAGGCAATCAACTAACAATGGAATATTGGCTGTGTTACCAATGCCTGTAGCCCCCGTTTGTTTGCTGAGTTTTTCGCCCTGTGAATTTACTATTATGGGTAGGTGAGTGTAATGCGGTGTTGTGAGTTTTAAGCAGTGTTGTAAAAAAATTTGTCGCGGAGTGGAATCAATCAGGTCAGCGCCTCTTACTACATGCGTAATATTTTGAAAGGCATCGTCCACAACGACAGCAAGCTGGTATGCAAATAATCCATCGCGTCGTTGAATAATAAAATCACCGGAATCAATATCTAATTGTTGTGAGTAGTCTCCTTGCAGTGAGTCCTCAAAAGAAATTATTTCAGCCGTTGTTTTTATACGTGTGGAATAATTTTTGCTGCCAAGTGTTTTAAAGGATTGATTTACGCAGCTGCCAGGATAGATATAGCCCATTGAGCTGGTTTTCAATTGTCCGCGTTCGGCGAGATTTTTTAAGTCTTTTCTACTGCAGGTGCAGGGGTAAATAAGGTTTGCGTCTTTTAGTTGTTGAAGTGCGTCGGCATAGGCCGGTTTGCGTTGGGTTTGGTATATAACCTCTTCATCCCATTCAAAGCCATAAGCCTCCAGGCTATATAAAATCTCATCAGCTGCGCCTTTTATATTTCGGCTTTCATCGACATCTTCCATGCGCAGCAGCCACTGGCCATTATGTTTTTTGGCTTCCAGATAGCTGGCAATTGCTGCGACTAAAGATCCTTTGTGTAAAGGACCGGTGGGCGAGGGGGCAAAGCGTCCTCGGTAATTTGCAAGAGAGTAAGTCATCTTGAATTTATAAATGAATGCAATATTGGATAGGCAGGACGTAACTTAGGTGTAGAAAAGCCCGTTCACCATAAAGCACAAGGCCGACAATTTGTCGGCCTTGCTGGTGTAGCTTACTTACCTTTGATTTGCTTTTCCTTGATCTCATCAAGGCTCTTGCAATCGATGCATTGTGTTGCAGTTGGGCGTGCCTCTAAACGACGAATACCAATTTCTACGCCGCAAGTTTCACAGTAACCGTAATCACCTGTATCAACTTCATTTAATGACTCGTCGATTTTTTTAATCAGTTTGCGTTCACGGTCGCGCGTTCGAAGCTCAAGGCTAAACTCTTCTTCCTGTGATGCGCGATCGGCAGGGTCAGGAAAGTTTGCTGCATCGTCTTTCATGTGGCCAACAGTGCGATCAACTTCCTGCATTAGTTCATCTTTCCAGGCATTTAGAACGGTGCGAAAGTGTTCTAACTGCTTGGCGCTCATGTATTCTTCGCCTTTTTTTTCTTTATAAGGCGCTATACCGTGTAATTGTGCCGTGCTATCTGGCATCGATATCTCCGATCTTTTATATTTTCCGCGATGCGAATTATTGTCTATTTATTCCCCGGCGTCACTCTACCGGACTAATCAACCCAGCAATTTACCTGTATTTTTTGATTTTGGCGAGTAAAAAATAACCTGTTTGGGGGTGGAGATAGATGCATGTCAATCGTGAAAACATATTTGTTGTATAAGTTATTGATAAATAAGTGGTAATTAGTTTATTCGATTCGACTCTTGATTCGTCCATCTTGTAGTTGGGTGAATATAATGTCGCCTTTTTCGAGCCGATCGGCATGGCTTACCGCCTTTCCTTCGATGTCTCGTGTAATGCTATAGCCACGTAATAAGGTATTTAGTGGGCTAACGGCCTGCAAGGTACGTGAGATATTGGCCAGTTGTTGGCGTTTGTTATCTACGCTGTGTTGCGCCATATATAAAAGTCGACTGTTGAGATCTTCTAATTGTACTTTTTGATAATCGATAAATTGATCGGGTCGATTGCCGATGAGGTTTTGTAGTGCGTATTTTAATTGGTGTTTTTTTTCGCTTAGCAATGTTTCAAAGGCACTTTGTAAGTTTGTGGTTAAGTTATCTAGCTGTTGGCTTTGTTGCATTAGCTGACTTTGCGGGTGCTGATTTTTAAGCCTGTTTTGTAACCATTGGGCCTGTTCGTTGGCGTACTTAAGCTGGTTTTGTATCAGCCGAGTTAAGCTGCGCTGATAAGTTTGAAATTTATGCAGGTAGGTTTGTTGACTTGGGCTCACCATCTCGGCAGCTGCAGAGGGTGTTGCGGCTCGATGATCGGCGGCAAAATCCGCAATAGTTATGTCGGTTTCATGGCCAACCCCGCTGATGATAGGGATGTCGCAAGCGACCATGGCACGTATAACCAGCTCTTCATTAAAGGCCCATAAATCTTCCAGTGAGCCACCACCACGCACCAGAAGTAAAACATCGCAGCGTTTTTGTTTTGCCGCAAGATGTAGTGCATTAGAAATTTCTGGTGCAGCGCGCTCACCCTGGACGGGTACCGGGTAAATTGAAACCGGGATAGAGGGAAAACGCCGCTTTAGTACACTTAAAACATCGCGAATAGCGGCGCCAGTGGCGGAGGTTATAACACCAATATGCTTAGGTAGTTCGGGAAGTTCCTGCTTGATGTCTTCGTCGAACAGGCCCTCATTGGCGAGTCGGGTTTTTAATTCTTCAAATGCGCGACGCAGAGCACCGTCGCCAGCTTCTTCCATGCTTTCGGCAATTAACTGGAAGTCACCGCGTGCTTCGTATAATCCCACGCGAGCGCGAATAACAACTTGTTGACCATTCTCTGGGGTAAAGCGAACGAGCTGTTTGCGGCCTTTAAACATTGCACAGCGTACCTGTGCCCTGGCATCTTTTAGAGTGAAGTAAATATGCCCGGATGCGGGTTTAGCCAGGTTGGAAATTTCGCCTTCCACCCACAGTAAAGGAAACTGGCTTTCCAGTAGCCCACGAATGGTCTGGTTTAATTCAGAGACGCTGTAAATGGTACGTTGAGGTTTTAGGATTTCATTCGACATGGCATGAATGATACGAAGAATATGTTATCTGTGAAATGAGTTTTTTAATTAAATGATTTAGCGGAGCATAAAAAAGCCGGGCTAGCTAATTACCCGGCTCTGATTTTGAAGCGGCCTGAAGGCCGATTCACTTGTTTGACCACGGAATTTATGGTCTACATCTGCGGGCCAGCATTCATTTGCTCTGCTGCTTGATCAACAGCCATATCGCCCTGACGTTTCGCCTTAAGCGCTAATTCAATGGCTTTTTCAAAATCGCCAGATTTAGCGGCTTTAGCTGAATTTTTCAGTATTTTTCCGCTATCTCGCCATATATTGTTGGCATTTGCGGCCTTTCTTAAAGCTATATTTGCTTCAGCTACAGCTATTCTGTAGTCGGCTTCAGTGGCAGGTGCTTTGACAGAAGAACTGTCATTGCCTGCGCAGCCAGTGACTATCATGGCTGCCAGTGCAAGACCGGCAAGGTTTTTAGCGTGGTTCATAATGACCTCTTTAATATATTTTTATAATTAAAATCCATTTGTTTTTAATCCTTAAGCCAATTAATAAAATTAGCGACTTGATTGTATCGTAGCAAAAAAGTGATTCAAGTGTTGTTTGTCATATAGCATCACCTGCATAGAAGTGCATTTTAAGGATGAATTATTCAGCATTTCCTTATATAATTGTCCGATTAACCAGAATAAACAGGAGCCGATATGCGAATTGCCCAGGAAGCACTCACTTTTGATGATGTGCTACTCATACCCGCCCACTCTACGGTCCTGCCCAATGATGTTGCACTGGGCACTCAGCTTACGCGTGATATTAGATTAAATATTCCGCTTATTTCGGCTGCGATGGATACTGTTACCGAGGCACGCTTAGCAATCGCATTAGCTCAGGAAGGTGGTATTGGTATTCTTCATAAGAACATGTCGATTGAAGAACAGGCTAAAAATGTTGCTGCTGTTAAGAAATATGAATCAGGTGTAATTAGCGACCCAATTACCGTTACCCCAGATACGACTATTCGTGAAGTCGTTGCGTTAACACAGAATAATAAAATTTCCGGCTTACCTGTTGTCGATGGTGAAGCCCTGGTCGGCATTATTACCTCCCGTGATCGTCGTTTTGAAACTGAATTAGATAAGCCTGTTTCCAGCATTATGACGCCTAAAGCTAAGCTGGTAACGGTGAAAGAAGGCGCAGAACGTGAAGAAGTATTAAGCCTGTTGCATAAGCACCGCATTGAAAAAATATTAGTTGTTAACGATAGCTTTCAGCTACGCGGCATGATCACGGTGCGTGATATGCAAAAATCAGATGACTTTCCAATGGCCTGCAAAGATGATTTAGGTCGTTTACGTGTTGGCGCTGCGGTGGGTACGGGTGCTGAAACAGAAGATCGCGTTAAGGCATTAGCAGAAGCGGGTGTTGACGTAATTGTGGTTGATACAGCACATGGTCATTCGCAGGGTGTCCTTAGTCGTGTGTCATGGGTTAAAAAACACTTCCCACAAGTGCAGGTAATTGGCGGAAATATCGCCACGGCAGCTGCGGCACGAGATTTGGTTAAAGCCGGTGCAGATGCGGTAAAAGTTGGCATAGGCCCAGGCTCTATTTGTACAACACGTATTGTTGCAGGTGTGGGTGTTCCACAAATTACGGCTGTATCTAATGTTGCAAAAGAATTAGAAGGCACGGGCGTACCTTTAATTGCGGATGGTGGTATTCGTTACTCTGGTGACATTGCTAAGGCACTAGCCGCTGGTGCATATTGTGTCATGATCGGTGGCTTGCTGGCCGGTACCGAAGAGGCGCCGGGTGAAGTTATTTTATTCCAGAGCCGTTCTTACAAGTCATACCGTGGTATGGGTTCTATTGCTGCAATGGAACAGGGCTCAAGCGATCGTTACTTCCAGGATAAAGATGCCGGTGCGGAAAAATTAGTACCTGAGGGCATTGAAGGCCGCGTACCTTACAAAGGCCCGATGTCTGCTGTTGTGCATCAGTTATTAGGTGGTATTCGTTCTAGCATGGGCTATGTTGGTTGTGCCAATCTGGATGAAATGCGTACTAAGCCCGAGTTTGTTCGCATCTCAGGCGCTGGTATGAAAGAGTCACATGTGCATGATGTGACGATAACCAAAGAAGCACCTAACTACAGAACGTAACTCATCAGCTTACTTCTCGCGAACTCCATATCTTCGTTAAAAAATGGTCATTTACACTTGTAAACTCACATTTTCCGCCTTGATCTGAAGTCCGCGAGAAGCAACCTGAAAAGCCACGAATCAGATGGCTTTTTAAATCAAGATAGTTTTTAAAGCTTGGTTCAGGATTTTACTATCTCTGTATTTTTTAATATCAATCATCTAGCAAGATAAAAAACATGACTTCTCAAAATATTCATTCAGACCGCATATTAATTTTAGATTTTGGTTCGCAATACACACAGCTGATTGCGCGACGTATTCGTGAAGCGGGTGTTTACTGCGAGCTGTATGCCTGGGATGTGAGTGATGACGACATTAAGGCCTTTAATCCAAAAGGAATTATTCTTTCCGGTGGCCCGGAAACGGTAACCGGTGAAGATGCGCCAGCCGCGCCTAAAATTGTTTTTGAAATGGGTGTGCCGGTATTTGGTATTTGCTATGGCATGCAAACCATGACCGCACAGTTGGGCGGTACCGTTGAAAATGCAGAAGATCATGAATATGGATATGCAAAGGTACGTGCCCGTGGTCATACACGTTTATTAAAAGATATTGAAGACCATGTGACCAAAGAAGGTTTCGGGATATTAGATGTCTGGATGAGTCATGGTGACCGCGTGGTTGATATGCCAGATGGTTTTAAATTAATGGCATCAACAGATGCCGCGCCAATTGCGGGTATCGCCAATGAAGATAAACATTTTTACGGCGTACAGTTTCATCCGGAGGTAACGCACACCAATCAGGGTCAGCGCATTATTGAGCGCTTTGTACATGATATTTGTGGCTGCGGAAATTTATGGACAGCCGACAATATTGTTGAAGATTCCATTGCCAAAATTCATCAACTAGTGGGTGATGATGAAGTGCTGCTGGGGCTATCCGGTGGTGTTGATTCTTCGGTTGTCGCGGCATTGTTGCATCGAGCGATTGGTGACAAATTAACCTGTGTATTTGTTGATAATGGCTTACTGCGTTATCAGGAAGGTGATCAGGTAATGAAAACCTTTGCCGATCACATGGGTGTAAAAGTTATTCGTGTGGATGCAGAGCAGCGTTTTCTTGATGCATTAAAAGGTCAGGATGATCCTGAAGCCAAACGCAAAATTATCGGCAATATGTTTGTTGATATTTTTGAAGAGCAAGCCGCTAAATTAAAAAATGCAAAATGGTTGGCGCAGGGCACAATTTATCCTGATGTAATTGAATCTGCCGGTGCAAAAACTGGCAAGGCACATCTGATTAAATCACATCACAATGTGGGTGGTTTACCGGATTACATGAAGCTAAAATTATGTGAACCCTTGCGTGAATTATTTAAAGATGAAGTACGCAAGTTAGGTGTTGAATTAGGTTTACCGTATGACATGGTTTACCGTCATCCATTCCCCGGCCCTGGTCTGGGTGTGCGAATTTTGGGTGAAGTTAAAAAGGAATATGCAGACATCTTGCGCCTCGCGGATCACATCTTTATTGAAGAGCTCTACAAGCACGAGTTATATCAAACAGTATCTCAGGCCTTTACGGTTTTCTTACCGATAAAATCGGTGGGCGTAACGGGCGATGGTCGACGTTACCAATGGGTGGTGTCATTGCGTGCCGTTGAAACCATTGACTTTATGACCGCTCGTTGGGCGCATCTACCTTATGAATTTCTTGATCATGTATGTCGCCGCATTGTGAATGAAGTGGATGGTATTTCTCGTGTTGTTTACGATATTACCGGTAAACCACCGGGTACGATCGAGTGGGAATGATTCCACGACCGGCACACGCTGTCGCCTAAAAGCATCAAAGCATATTTAAGCCCGCATTACGCGGGTTTTTTTGCGGTACTCGTTATCTGTGTACTGCCCAGTATCGTTGCCATTCGTATGGCGCTGAAGGTCGATCCGGCCGAAGCCATTGGGTGATGAAGTTATTTTCGACAATGGCTGGACGGTGCGTGACTTGCGCGCTCTGCATCGCGACAAAATCGGCTTCGTGTTCCAGGCACCGTACCTGATTCCGTTTCTCGATATTACAGATAATCTTGCTCTGCTGCCTATGCTGAGAGGTGTCCCAAATGGCGAAGCGTGTGCTAAGGCGCTGGAACTGCTCACCGCACTGGACGTGCAACACCGTGCCCGTGCCATGCCATCACAACTTTCTGGTGGTGAACAACAGCGGGTCGCTATTGCGCGAGGTTTGGTCAATCGTCCGCCGGTGATTCTGGCGGATGAACCGACCGCGCCACTCGACAGTGAGCGCGCCATGGCGGTTATCCGCATCCTTAACGATATGGCGCGCAAGTTCGAGACTGCTATTATTGTCGTCACCCACGATGAAAAAATCATTCCCACCTTCAAACGTATCTATCACATTCGTGATGGAGAAACCCATGAGGAAGCGGGTGAAGGGCGGGCATTTGAATGAGTGCCTTAATACCGCTATCACGAAATACCTGCAAACCTTAAAATGAGCTGAGAGGATAGTGACATGACAACACGCAAGCAACGCGGCATCTGGATCTGGGTGATTTCCCTGCTCGCCGTTGGATTCGGTCTGCTGACCATTAAGGAAGGTGGCACGATTTTGTTCGGTAACGAGGCGGCGCGTATTGCCGCAGGGGAATATGTGCCGTTCGTGCTGTGGTTCAACTTTCTAGCCGGATTCACCTACGTGATTGCCGGTGCCGGGATATGGATGCAGCAGCAGTGGGCCGCGCGGCTGGCTATCGCCATTGGCGCAGCGACGGCACTTACCTTCGTTATTTTTGGCGTGCACATTTATGCCGGTGGTGCCTACGAACAACGCACGGTGGTTGCCATGAGTTTGCGTACATTGGTGTGGACGGTAATAGCGCTTCTTACCTGGCGTTGGTTATTGCGGCGCAATACATAATGCTATGACGGCAGCCAGTACGACTACAAAGAGACAAGGATTGCTAAGTGTGCTCGTTGTGTTGTTCTTTATACACGTCGACGCAGTGGCACAAGTCGTTAGCGAAGAGGCCTCTAACGTCAGGGATTGCAGCTCGAATGAGGACATCAAATTTCGTGGCGGAACCGCGAGGCTGGAGAACGATCTGTTTGTCGGCACCGATCAGAACTACACAAACGGCGTGGCATTTACTCTGGTTTCCCACGACATGGCTGGAAGATTGAAGTCTGATTGTCTGCCGCTACCGGTTCGTCTGCATGCAGAACTCATTAAATATATGAATCCCGATTTTTGGGCCGATGCAGACAATCCCGCAAATACACAAAATGTGGTGGTTACGTTTGGCCAGTCGATGTACACACCGGAGGATAATACTCAGACCGAGCTGATCCCTGATGATCGGCCTTATGCGGGATTGTTATACATGGGCCTGTCGTGGAACCGAAGAATACATGAGCCGCAAACGAATCTGCAAATGCTCGATACGCGGGAGATAACATTGGGTATTATCGGTCCGTGGGCGCTGGCCGAACAAACACAAAATGTAGTTCATGATGCGACCGGTTCCGAGAGGTTTTTGGGTTGGCGGAATCAATTGAAAAATGAACCTGCGATGCAATTGGCTTTTGATCGAAAGTATCGAGATTATCGTGGAGAACGTGCCATCGTATCGGGTTTTTCTGCCGACTCGATACGTACTTTGGGGGCTCGCCTGGGCAATATTGAAACCTCTATTACATTTGGTATTGAAGGGCGAGTCGGGTGGAATTTGCCAAACGATTTTGGCAGCTATCCCATCCGACCCGGCGCTGAAAACCGGCCACCATCAGCCGCCTCGATTCACAGCAAGGTTGATGATACCAATCTCTCCAGCAATAAGCCGCGCCCTGGTGTTCATTTTTTCGGAATACTTGAAACCAAGCTTGTGGCGCACGATTTTTCACTTGATGGTAATCTCTTTCGCTCAAGCCATAGTGTCACGCGTCGGCCATGGATTGCTCAGGCAGCGCTTGGTATTAGTGTTCATGGTTTGTTGAATGGGCGCGGCGTCCGCCTGGCACTGATGCGAGTTTATCGCTCCCGTGAGTTTGAGGAACAGGAAACAGATCAGGTATATGGCTCAGTTGCACTGAGTATTGAGTTTTAGTTTTAATTTGTGCAGGGGATGTTGTTCACATTGCATACCTGCTAAAAAATATTTATAAATCATCTAAAGGAAATTTTTATGCAGCATCAATATACGTGCAAAACATTTTTCACAGCGATCGTTATCGGTGTGCTTCTGGCAGGTAACTGCTCACAGGCCTGGGCCGATGATGTCGACAAGGTCGAACCGTTAGAACTACGCAAAATCATGCAAGAGTTAAACAATAACATGCAGGGTGTTACGGATGGTATTTCTAATGAGGACTGGGAGATGGTGGGAGAAATCGCACCATTGATTGCTGATCACCCGCAGCCGCCGCTGCTAGAAAAGATGCGTATCCTAATGTTTGCTGGCACCGATGTTGGCAAGTTTAAGGAATATGACAAGACAACGCATCAGGCGGCGCGAACATTAGAGCAGGCTGCTGATAGCGGTGATGGAAAAAGCGTAATATCAGCCTTCGCAGCATTACAAAACAGTTGTCTGGCCTGTCACCAAAGTTTTCGTAAAGCATTTGTCGAGCACTTTTATGATTAATGCTAAAAGCTGATGCGTGGTGCAGGTTAAGTCTATTCACACACTAAGTGCACTTGCAGTGGCATGATTTAGTCGGGTAGTTCTGTAAGCTATTGTGGTTAGCATAGACTTTATTTATAAAAAATTTAATGGAAATAATTCCATTAAAAACAATATATAATGCGCTGCGTCGCGAATCAACAATGACAATTATGACAATGCAATACAACGACGAATACTGGATGCAGCAGGCGCTAACGCTTGCACAAAAAGCAGAACTGCAAGATGAGGTACCGGTTGGTGCAGTCATTGTAAAAGATAATAAAATTATTGCCGAAGGCTGGAACCAGCCGATTCAAAATAATGATCCATCAGCCCATGCCGAATTAACAGCGATGCGAAATGCTGGTAGCGCATTAAAAAATTATCGCCTTACAGGAGCTACCTTATACGTTACGCTTGAGCCCTGCTCAATGTGTGTGGGCGCAATGATTCATGCAAGAGTTAAGCGACTGGTGTTTGGTGCTTATGATATGAGAACCGGTGCAACGGGAAGTGCAATTAATCTTATTGGTGACGCGATTCATAATCACCAGGTAGAAGTACAGGGTGGTGTTTTAGAAAATGAATGTAAACAAATGCTGCAAAGTTTTTTTAAGAAACGGCGCAATAAATAAACTTAGTTAATTTTATAAACCATCAAAGATACTTTAAAATAATGTATTAAGTGTCCGACCACACAGCATATTCATTTTTATTTGGGTCAGCAAAGTGAAAGCGCCGGCCACCTGGAAATTCAAATATCGGTTTTATAATAGTGCCGCCAGCGCCTTCAATTTTAGTTTGTGTTTCTTCTAACGCGTTACTATAAAAAACAATCAGCGCGCTTCCGGTTTGTGTAGATGCGGATAATTCAGATTTATAAAAACCACCATCCAGCCCCTGATTTGAAAATGCCGTATATTCCGGGCCATAATCAACAAAGCTCCAGCCAAAGGCCTGTTCGAAAAATCTTTTTGTAGTCGCGATATTTTTGGCAGGAAATTCGACGTAATTGATCTTTTCGTGTTGATTCATTTTAGTCTCCGGCTTGTCCATCAGCGGGGAATATATACAGTGAAATTATTCTACGTACTCACGGACAATTTTCTGGTAATTATCAAATCGTTGCTGGCTGATTTTGTTATCGGCCAGGGCCTGCTTGATAGCGCAATTAGGTTCTTTTAAGTGGCTGCAGTTAGAAAATTTACAATGGCCTATGTAATCACGAAGCTCTACAAAACCATATAAAATGTCATCTTCTGACGAATTCCATAAACCAAAGTCACGCACACCCGGTGAGTCGATGAGCTTTCCTTCACAGGGTAGGTGATAGAGGTTTGAACTCGTGGTGGTGTGTTTGCCTTCGCCACTGGCTTCCGATAATACGCCTACCCGAATATCGAGTTCGGGCATTAGTTGATTTATCAAGGATGATTTTCCAACCCCGGACAGGCCAACAAATATGCTGGTGTGTGTGGTTAATGCGGCGAGTAATTCTTCAAAACCTTCGTTATCGATACTGCTTGTGGTGATGACTCGATAGCCAATGCTTTGATAGTCATTTATTATTTTTTCTATATTGGCTTTGTTATTATCATCAAGCAGATCCATCTTATTAATCAGAATAATCGGTGTGGCAGGCAGGTTTTCTGCGGCAACTAAATAACGATCAATAAGGTATGGGTTGGGTGGCGGCTGAACAGCAGATACAATGACGATTTGATCTATATTGGCCGCCATGGGTTTAAGCTTGCCACCAAAACCGGGCTTTTGCAGTAATGAATCGCGCTCTTCTACCGCAACAATAACGCCCTGATTATTTTCACCTGCTTGCCATATAACCCTGTCACCACAGACGATTGCACCGAGATTTTGTCTGGCAACGCAGCGATAGAGCGTTTTATTATTGTCTTCAACCAGTAAAGTTTGCCCATAGTTGGTAACTATTTGCCCGCTCTGTTCTTCGCCCAGGCCTTGTTGCGATATGTCGTCAGATTTTTTTTGCTGATTTTTTACGGCTTTATCTTTGCGTTTTTGATGAAGATTTTCAATGCGGCGTTGTTGCTGATCGTTAATGCGTCGTTTTGCCATAAGCTAACTGCCATCCCTGATGAGGTCAGAAATGATAGTCAGATTTTTTATCGGGTAGTTAGGCATTTAGAACTTGTAGTATTTGTCGTTTAAAAATTCAACCACCGATGTAGTTTGTGGCTTTGTCCAGTCGGCCTTTGCTGCGCCTTTCATGCAGTTGTTTACCTGATTTTCTAATGCGGACATGGTTTTTACCATTTTATCTTTACGCGTATACACCGAATCTGTATGGCATGTGGTGCATTTTTCGGCGTGCAGTGTTTCACCTGCATGGTGATCAGCAGCGGCATTAATGCTTAAGCTAAATGTCATAAGTAACAGGCTAATTATTGTTTTCATTTTTTTGCTCTCAAATTATTGGTTTATTGTTTGGCAAGGTGTGCGATGCGCACGGGCGCAGGCGGGTGGCTATCATAAAATGCTGAGTATAAAGGATCAGGTGTCAGGGTGCTGGCATTTTCTTTGTACATGTTAACTAGTGCCTGAATTAAAAATTTTGCATCAGACTGCTGTGCAGCATACTCATCCGCTTCAAATTCATTTTTACGCGAGAACATGCTCATTAATGGGCTGAGTAAAAAGGTGAATACTGGTGCGGTGATGCTAAATAGCAGTAGTGCCATATAAGTTGATGGCGTGCTCACACCAAGTGATGTGTAAAACCAGTCGGATTTCATCAACCAGGCGAGTATGCCAAGAGCCACGAATGTAATAGCTATTGTAATCATCATACCCTTCACAATGTGCTTGCGTTTGAAGTGGCCAAGCTCATGGGCGAGTACGGCTTCTAACTCGTCATCATTTAATGATTCTAACAATGTGTCATAAAAAACAATGCGTTTATTTTTGCCGAAACCAGAAAAATAGGCATTGCCATGGCTTGAGCGTTTTGAGCCGTCGATGACAAAAATGCCATCGCTGTTAAAGCCGCAACGTGTTAACAGGTTTTTAATACGCGTTAAGGTATCACCTTCTTCCAATGCAGAGAACTTATTAAACAGAGGTGCAATCCAGGTGGGGTAAGCCCATGCGATGAACAGGCTGAAACCAGTCCATACTGCCCATGCGTAAATCCACCATTGCTCGCCGGCCTGTTCCATTAACCATAAAATAACCCAGATTAATGGCAGACCTAATATTGCACCGAGTAATGCACCTTTAAACATGTCGATGAAAAAGGTTTTAAGTGTGGTGCGATTAAAACCGTACTTTTCCTCTAAAACGAAGGTGCTGTATAGCGAGAAGGGTAAATCGATTAGTGCAGAAATAATCATCAGGCTGAAAATGACCAATATGCCGGTGTAAATAGGCTCTAGCTGGTATCCACGAGCGGTTTGATCAAGCAGTTCAAGTCCGCCGCCAAATGTCCAGACGAGTAGGATTGCGGCATCATAGAGTAATGGCCAGCGACCAAATTTAACCTTGGCAGAGGTGTAATCAGCGGCCTTTTGGTGGTCTTCCAGGGATATTTTTTCGCTGAAGGCGTCTGGTACCTGGGGGCGGTTTTTCTGGATATAAGACAGGTGACGCTGTGCCAGCCATAACTTAACAACGATGGAAAGGCCAAAAAAAGCTATAAATAAAACCGCAAAACTGTGCATGAAAACCTCAAAAATAAAATGATATGTGAATTATCGCTTTTCTAATGGAAATGTTCTAGTGTGTGCGTCTATTGAATGGTCAATTACTAATTAGAACGCTGAGTACAGGAGGCGATTATGTCACAGGTGGATAAAAATAATTTAATCTGGATCGATTTAGAAATGACCGGTTTAGAGCCACAGAGTGATGTGATTATTGAAATTGCTACGATTGTGACGGATAAAGAACTGAATATTCTGGCGGAAGGCCCGATGATAGCAGTTCATCAGAGTGATGCGCTATTAAATGGTATGGATGAGTGGTGCACCAATCAGCACGGTCAATCGGGCTTAACGCAGCGTGTTAAAGACAGTACGGTAAATGAGGCGGGTGCAGAGCAGCAAACGATTGATTTTTTAAAGCAGTATGTGCCCGCTGGTGCGTCGCCTATGTGCGGTAATAGCATCTGTCAGGATCGACGTTTTCTGGCTAATTACATGCCCGCGCTGGAAGAATTTTTTCATTACCGTAATTTAGATGTGAGTACGATTAAAGAGTTAACGGCGCGTTGGGCGCCGGACGTTTATAAGGGCTTTAAGAAAGAATCTTCGCATTTGGCGATGGACGATATTAAAGACTCTATCAATGAAATGCTTTACTACCGTGAGCATGCCTTAAAGATCTAGTGATTCCGATTGTTGCATAGGTAACATAGTTGACCTGTTTACTCATTAGTCCTGCCGCCTAATAAAATCATACCAGGGTGGATCCACTGCGTTTGATCCACCCTGCATCTAAAAGAACTGAGCCTTTTTAAATCTAATTATTTAAGTCTTACAATTCAAATATCTTCGGCAAGTAGAAAATTACAAACAGCGTAATCAGTAGGCTAGCAATGATATTTAGCCATAAACCGGTACGCGCCATTTGCGGTATGCTGACTTGTCGACTGCTAAATACAATCGCATTAGGTGGTGTGGCAACCGGAAGCATAAATGCGAAGGAAGCAGAAATCGCTACGGCGACCATTAGATTTAATGGGTGAACCTGTATGGCAAGTGCAAAAGCCCCCATAACCGGTAACAGCAGCGATGCCGTTGCGGTGTTGGATGTGATTTCCGTTAAGAATATAACCAGTAAAACAATCATAAACACAATGATAATTAAATGCATACCTTGCAATGCGATTAGCTGACTGGCGATCCACTCGGTAAGGCCGCTGCTGGCAAAGCCTCCGGCCAATGCAAAACCGCCACCGAATAAAATCATAATATCCCAGGGAATATTTTTTGCCGTGTGCCAGTCGAGCAGGTATTCACCTTTTTTAAAATCCGCTGGAATAATAAATAATAGCAGCGCGCCGGCCATGGCTATGCTGGAGTCTTTGACGGATTCCAGTGCCTGAATTTCAAACAAGCCACGAATTAACCAGCCCGCAGCCACCATAATAAATACAAGCAGTACTTTTATTTCTGCAGCGGACATAGGGCCGAGTTCATTTAGTTGCTGATGTATGCTTTGCCTGCCGCCGGGTAATTCATCAAATTCAGACTTAAAGGCGATCTGTGTGAGATAAAACCAGCACAGCCCAAGCATAATAAGAGAGAGCGGCACAGCAAAACTCATCCATTGTGCAAAGCCTATGGTGTAACCGTAACTGGATTCAATTACACCGGCAAGAATGGCATTGGGTGGGGTGCCGACAAGTGTGGCAACGCCGCCAATGGATGCGGAGTATGCAATGCCCAGCATCAATGCTGATGCAAAGGACGACTTGGCATTTTGTTCACTGTCGGTGTAGGACTGAGCTTGCTTAATAACAGCAAGCCCGATGGTGACCATCATCATGGCGGTGGCGGTATTGCTTATCCATGCCGATAGAAATGCGGTGGCCAGCATGAAACCGAGAATAATCTGATTGGATGATACCCCTACAAGCAAAATAGTGCGCAGTGCTATGCGTTTATGTAGTTGCCATTTTTCAATGGTCACTGCAATAAGAAAGCCACCCATAAAAAGAAAAATCAAATGATTGCCATAAGCCAGTGTAACTTTGGAAGTGTCCATGATGCCCAGTAAGGGAAATAGCACAATAGGCATAAGTGCAGTGGCAGGAATGGGTATGGCTTCACTCATCCAGTAGGTGGCCATGAGCACAGCTACCGCGGCAACTTGCATGCTGTTTTCAGGCATGTCCGGGGACTGAGGTAGTGCAAGTAAAATGAAAAAGAGTACGGGCCCTAAATAAAGACCAATTTGTTGTCGCTGACTTGAGATTTTTATTTTAGAAGACAATCAAGTGCTCGTTAATTAATAGTGCGATTAATGTAACGCAATATAGCATCAGATAGAAATTATAGACAAACTGGGAGTCGCTTTACTGAAGTCTAACATAAAGACTATGTAGCCCAGTTTTTAGCTAATACAGGAACATATATTAGTAATTACTAAATGGTGATTATGCGGTGTTTACGGGCATACATTAGATTTGTCTAATAGTCTGCTTTATGGTGTTAAACGTTCAATCGCTTTTCAAAATCTAAAATTTAAAGATATTAATTTCAGACTGGCGACAATCTGCCCTGTTGCTAGCTGAAAACTGTACAACTGTAGGGGCAATTCCACAGGGATGTGGAATTGAGTTGCGATAAGCCAGGACGGCGCATCGAAACGACCCGGCATAAAAACCATGAACTAACAGATTAATAAAATCATGCAGTTAGTAACAAACAGTTTTCAGGAACCCTCATGCCTTTTATGAGGGCTAGCAACAAAGGCGAGCGGGCTTTTTGCATACTTTTTGGGCTGTTGCAAAAAGTATGGCGCCAGCAGGCGAACCTTAAACATCCAGTTTAAGACTTAAATTAATCCATGAACCAAACTGCCAGAACTAGTTCCATCACATAATGGTGGATCCACTTCGTTTGATCCACCCAGTTATGTACCAAAATACTGCTTTGCGGTGTAAGCGGAAAAACTATGAGATAAAACCAAAGAGTAATTATGCCTGCTTTATACAGGCTTAATTATTTGAGCAGTGTATTTATAAAGTGCGTACGAATAGAAGTGGAGAAATAGACAGGTTTATATTTCTATTGGTGTGTCCGCTCTGTTTCCCCACTCTGACCATGAGCCCGGATAACCGCGCACTTTTTCATAGCCCAAATACTTCAGCATTAAATATGAAAGCGCAGAGCGATGATGGCTCTGACAATACACAATAATTTCTTTGTCCTGTGTTAAGCCCAGGCTATCCATCATGGGTTGCAGTTCTTCTTTGGAGAGCAGACGATAGTTATCATCGGCATTCATTGCCAGCGTCCATTCAAAATGCTTTGCACCGGGAATACGCCCCTGTCGTTCGGCGTAACGAGCAGATCCGGTGTATTCCTCTATGCTGCGCGCATCGAGTAGGCCTACCTTGCCATTTTCTAAATTGGCTTTTATATAGTCCGTATCTGCGACTACTGGCTGACGCGTGAAGTCGACTTTATATTGTTGATCTGCAGCATTTGGCTGGCTGGCAACAGCATCGTTGCTTAACGGAAGATCGTCGCGATACCAGGCAATTAAGCCACCGTTTAACAGGCTGGCTTTATTGTGACCCATAGCGTGCAGTGTCCAAATCAGGCGTGCGGCTTTTCCGCCGCCTTCTTCATCATATACGACGACATGCGTGTTAGCTGTGATACCGAGAGAATTAATAATATCTTCGAAGGCCGACTCTTCAGGCAATAAACCTGTGTAAGGGCGATTCATACCAACGATGTGTGCGTAATCTAAAAACACGGCATCTGGAATATGCGCCTGTGCATACTGTTTGTGCGTAGAAAGGTCGACAACCATTAGTGGGCTGCTATGCGTTTGTGCTGCTTTTAGTGCGTCTGGCTCTATAACTAAGGGGAGGGTCGTGTCTTGAGCATTGTTTGTCATGAGTCTACTTCTGGGGTTAGTAGTGTGTTGTTAGGTGGCCGGCTATCATCCTGTTCAGGGTAGTCGAGCGTGTAGTGTAAGCCGCGGCTTTCCTTGCGTTGCATTGCACAGCGAATAATCAGGTCGGCGACCACGGCGAGGTTACGCAGCTCGAGCAGGTCACTGGTTACGCGGAAGTTGCCGTAATATTCTTCAATCTCTAGCAGCAGCAAATCTACACGGCGCTTGGCACGCTGTAGGCGTTTGTCGGTTCGTACTATGCCGACATAGTCCCACATAAAGCGGCGCAGTTCGTCCCAGTTGTGTGATACCACAACTTCTTCATCGGAATTGGTTACGCGGCTTTCATCCCAGGCCTTAATCGTATCCCACGTATGGGGTGTATTCTCGCTTTGTGTAATATGTTGTGCGGCAGAGCGCGCAAACACCAGACATTCGAGTAATGAGTTGCTGGCCATACGGTTAGCACCATGCAGGCCGGTGCAGGCGGTTTCACCAATCGCATATAGATTGTTGATATTGGTTTCACCATTCAGGTTACTCACAAGCCCACCGCAGGTGTAGTGGGCGGCAGGTACCACCGGTGCAGGTTCTTTGGTGATATCAATGCCGTATTCCAGGCACTTGGCGTAAACGGTTGGAAAATGTGAGCGAATAAAGGCCGCGGGCTTATGACTAATATCCAGATACAGGCACTCGACGCCGAGGCGTTTTATTTCATGGTCAATAGCGCGCGCCACGACATCACGCGGGGCGAGTTCGCCGCGTTCATCAAACTTGTGCATAAAGCGCGTGCCATCGGGTAGTAATAGATGCCCACCTTCACCGCGCAGTGCCTCGGTTAATAAAAATGATTTGGCCTTGGGGTGATACAGGCAGGTTGGGTGGAACTGCATAAATTCCATATTCGCTACATTGCATCCGGCGCGCCAGCCCATGGCAATACCATCACCAGTGGTGCCATCTGGGTTGGAGGTGTACAAATAAACCTTGCTCGCGCCGCCCGAGGCTAGTACGACGTAACGTGCCTGGAAGGTTTCTACGCGCTTATGTTTTTTGTTAAATACATAGGCTCCGATGCAGCGATTGTGATCCAGGCCGAGTTTTTTACCGGTAATTAAATCCACCGCATTGTGGTGATCTAATAACTCAATGTTCTTATTGTGCTTTACATGGTTAAGCAAGGTGGTTTCAAGGGCTTTACCGGTGGCATCGGCGGCATGAATCACACGGCGATGACTGTGCCCGCCTTCGCGGGTAAGGTGCCAGGTTTTGCGTCCATCGGCATGCCGGTCAGTGGTAAAGGGTACGCCCAGGTCGGATAACCAGTTGATCGACTCGGGGCCGTTTTCAATGGTGAACTTAACGGCCTCTTCATCGCACAGCCCGGCACCTGCATTCAGGGTGTCGTTAATATGTGACTCAAAGGAATCGTCTTCTCTTAATACGGTAGAAATTCCACCCTGTGCATAATAAGTGCTGCCCGATGTCTCACTATCTTTAGTGATAACGGCAACCTTCATATGGGAGGGAAGATTAAGTGCCAGGGTTAATCCCGCGGCACCTCCGCCAATAATTAGAACTTCGTGGCGAAATGATTGTCTATTGCTTAGTTTGTTCGGCATTATAAATATTAAAGGTTGAGTCTTTATGTCAGTATGCGAATCGGGTATTGTTTCGGTGTTTGGAGGTAATGTTACACCAATACGGGTAATTACGCCTAAAGCTACCACGCAAAGCCAGTATGGCCAAAAGCAAATAATTCATAATAATAAGACATCGGATGTGTCTGATGGGGGACAAGCCCGTATGGGCGAGCGCGAAATTGATCAGGCTCTAGTAGAGCGAGTACAGCAGGGCGATAAAAAAGCATTTGATATTTTGGTGTTGAAGTACCAGCACCGCATTATTAAATTGGTCGCACGCTTTGTACGTAATGGTGATGAAGTTCAGGATGTGGCACAGGAGTCATTTATTAAGGCTTATCGTGCGTTGAAAAACTTCCGTGGAGATAGTGCCTTTTATACCTGGCTCTATCGCATTGCTATTAACACGGCAAAAAACTATTTAGTTTCCGCAAGTCGTCGAGCGACAACGTCTGCCATTGATGTGGCAGATGCCGAGCAATATGACAGTGGTGACTGGTTACGTGAATATGCCACGCCGGAAAAAGAGCTGCTTGCAGCCGAGTTAAAGCAGGTTATTCATAAGGCTATTACAGAATTACCTGCTGATTTAAAAGAAGCAGTAACTTTGCGTGAAATGGAAGGTCTAAGTTACGAAGAAATTGCAGCAGTGATGGATTGTCCAATTGGAACTGTCCGTTCAAGAATATTCCGTGCACGTGATGCGATTGATAAACAATTAAAGCCACTGCTTGATAACAGTGACTCGAAGTAGGTGAATACAATGAATCAATCAAAGCAAACAGCAGAACTACAGCGTGAAGTGCATCTCTCTTCTTTGCTAGACGGCGCTCTGGATGAACAACATTTACAGTCATTTATGCAGGATTTAAAGCGTGATCCCATTGATGATGCGGAGACGGCGCAGCGTTATCGTTTAATGGGCGATGCAATGCGTGATGAGCTGGATCAGGCTTCATTTATGGATATTAGCTCTGCGGTGTCTCGTGCTATTGAACAGGAACCAGTGCATAGCGAATCAGGCATAACGTCAAAGAAGAATAAATCGCCATCGGCATTAAATTTATCTGGGCTATTTAGTAGCTGGGTAAAGCCGATTGCGGGTATGGCGGTTGCCGCTTCGGTGGCAACGGTGACTGTGGTTACATTTAATACGCTGAATAATGAGTCTGCAACGAACACTATGCAGTTGGCACAATCTACTCAAGTTGAGGCAACTGCAAATCAGCGCGTAAATGTACAGCCCGTTAATCCAGATATTGCGCGTAATGTACGCATCGCTTCCACGATGCAAATTGCTAAAAAGTCACCGCAGCAGCAAAAACAGTTAAATGTTTATATGTTGCAACATTCTGGTTATGCCAGCCAATCTACGATGCAAGGTATGATGCCTTATGTTCGCGCTGCTGATGTAAAAACACGTGAACAGGATTAACACTTGAGAGCAAAAAAACTGCAAAATTTATTGCTGCTGAGCTGGCTTTTTTTGTTAGCACAAAGTGCACAGGCTGACTCAATTGATGATTGGTTAGATAAAATGAGTGAGGCCAGTCAGCGGCAAAATTTTCAGGGGACACTGGTAATTCGCCAGCTAGACAAAATGCAGGCAATTCGAGTGAAGCAAGGTTTTGACTCAAGTGGTAGCTGGCAGACGCTAGAATCTTTGACCGGTGAAGATCAAACCATTATTCGCCACAACAATAAAGTAACGACTATTTTTCCGGCAAAAAAGTTGGTGACTATTTCGGATGAGTTAGTTGGTGCGCTGGATAAAAATCCATTACACCCTGCATTGCCGGAAAATCGAAATGCTTTAAAAAAACTGTATAGCCTGGAACTTAGCGGACAAGATCGTATCGCAAATAAATCAGCACAAATATTACAAATGATCCCTCATGATCAGCATCGTTATGGTTATGTCTTTTGGTTGGATCAACAAAGTGGCTTATTGCTAAAATGTGACTTGCTGGATGAAAAAGGTAAGATACTAGAGCAGTTAATGTACAGTAATGTTGAGCTTTTATCCTCCCCACCCAAAAACTCAATAGATGTAGACGTGCTTAAGACGTATAGAAAAATCAGACTGATGGATGAGCAGGGTGTGCGCCAACAAAGCTGGAAGGCAAGTGAATTGCCGGTTGGCTTTGAGTTAATTCGAGCGGTAAAAGTAAATTATCATAATCAAAAAACACCCGCATATCATATGGTATACAGTGATGGCATGGCGTCAGTTTCGGTTTTTGTTGAGCAACGTAAGGCGCTTGATAATCCGGTTATGGGTCTGTCAACAATGGGCCCTGTAAATGCATATAGTTCTTTTACAGACGATGCATATGTTACAGTAATTGGTGAGGTGCCATCTGCTACGGTACAGATGATTGCAAAATCGATAGAGCCGTTAAATTAACCGGATCTATGAATGATATGATTGAAGAAACCGCCATTGTTGTTGATATAAAAAACGGTAAATTATTACTCGAAACTCAGCGTCAATCTGTCTGCCAAAGTTGTTCAGTAAAGTCTGGCTGTGGTACTTCAACCATAGCTAAGGTTGTGGGTAACAGAAGTTCACAATTTGTGGTTGATAAAATAATGGATGTTCAGATCGGTGATCAGGTTATTGTTGCGATTGAAGAAAATGCATTAGTGCAAGGTTCGTTGCTCATTTACCTGTTACCTATTATTGTTATGTTAGTTTTTGGCTTAATGGCAGAGCTGATGTTTGCAACGGAGCTGTTCACAATATTATCGTCGGTATTGGGTTTATTGGTGTCTGTAGTGGCAGTAAGAGTTGTGTTATCTCGCAGTGGATTAAAGCATTCAATCCAACCACAGTTAATTCGTCGAGTTGGCTAAGCCATACATTTATTATTTAATTTTTTAAAAGAGTACATCATGTTGTCAGTTAAACCTTTTTTATTGCTGTTATCTTTTTTTGTTATCAGTACTTCATTACACGCAAGTTCATTGCCGGAATTTGCCGAGTTGGTAGAGCACAATGGTGCGGCAGTAGTAAATATTAGTACACGGCAAAAAGTATCAGCTTCGCAACATCCATGGAACAAGCTTAGAGAAGAACTAGGTGATGAATTGCAGCTGCCTGAAAATGTTCCTTTTGCTGAGCTGTTTAAACATTTTTTTGGTGAACAAGGCATGCCGTCGCCAGAGGATGCGCAGTCCTTAGGTTCCGGGTTTATTATTTCAAAAGATGGTTTCATTATTACTAATTACCATGTGGTGGATGGTGCAGATGAAATTATTGTGCGTTTAAGCGATAAGCGAGAATTGTCTGCTGAAGTTATTGGTAGTGATGAATATAGTGACGTGGCCTTATTAAAAGTCGAGGCAAAAAATTTACCGATTGTTGAAATTGGCAACTCTTCAGCCCTGCGAGTAGGGGAGTGGGTGCTGGCGATTGGTTCGCCTTTTGGTTTTGATCATTCTGCAACGGCGGGTATTGTGAGTGCCAAAGGGCGTAATTTACCCAGTGCCAGCTACGTGCCTTTTATTCAAACCGATGTAGCCATAAATCCGGGTAATTCGGGCGGTCCATTATTTAATCTGGATGGAAAAGTAATTGGTATTAATTCGCAAATTTATAGCCGAACGGGTGGCTTTATGGGGCTATCATTTGCAATTCCTATTGAAGTCGCAATGGATGTAGTTGCACAGTTAAAGGATAAGGGGTCGGTTAGTCGTGGCTGGTTAGGCGTATATATTCAGGAAATCACCCATGAGTTAGCTCAAAGTTTTGAGCTGGATAAGCCCGTGGGAGCCCTGGTCTCTCAGGTAATGAAGGGTAGTCCTGCCGAAAAATCTGGGGTGCGTGCGGGAGATGTTATTTTATCGTTCAATGGTCATGACATTCAAAATTCATCTGACTTGCCTCCGTTAGTAGGCCGTGTGCGGGTTGGCTCTAATGCTAAATTGAAGGTGTTAAGAGATGGCAAACTACAAACTTTGAGCGTACTGATTGAAGAGCTACCTGCGGAAGATAAGCCCCTGGCTAAAACGCAGCAAAAACCGTCTAGCTATAACCTCATGGGTGTAGAAGTGACAGATCTGGATAAGAAGACGTTTAATCGTTTGGGTCGTGGTGTTCTGGTCCAACAGGTTGCCCCCAGAAGCCCAGCTGCACAGTCTGGTGTGAAGCCGGGTGACATATTGCTGCAAATTGACCGTAAAAACGTAAAAAATACCGCTGATTTTCGTAAAAAAGTTGCCAATTTGCCCATAGGCCGTATGATTCCGGTTCTGGTTCATCGCCAGGGGGCCGATCAGTTCATTGTAATGAAGATTTTTGCGGACGAGTGATTACACTCACCGTCTATTCACGCCAAGGCTGTCACCTCTGTGAAGACCTGTTAGCACAGTTAATTCAGTTGCAACAGGTACATAATTTCAAATTCGCAGAGGTCGATGTCGATTCCAGTCCCCAATTGATTGAACAATATGGATCTCAGGTACCGGTGGTAACCTGCGGCGATGAAGAACTATGTCATTATTTTCTTGACCAGGCCGCTGTAATGCAGGCTCTGGCAGGTGTGGATTAACAACAAGCAATGCAAAATATTCGTAACTTTTCCATTATCGCGCATATAGATCATGGTAAATCGACTCTGGCCGACCGTTTTATTCAAGTATGTGGTGGCCTATCTGAGCGCGAGATGGAGTCTCAAGTTCTTGATTCTATGGACCTGGAACGTGAGCGCGGCATTACCATCAAAGCTCAATGTGTCTCTTTAGATTACAAAGCCAATAACGGTGAAACCTACCAGCTGAATTTTATTGATACTCCGGGTCATGTGGATTTTTCCTATGAAGTGTCGCGTTCACTACAGGCGTGTGAAGGCGCCTTGCTGGTAGTTGATGCCTCTCAAGGTGTAGAGGCGCAGAGTGTAGCGAATTGTTATACCGCGATTGAGCTAGGACTGGAAGTAATGCCAGTGCTGAATAAAATCGATTTGCCAGCTGCTGATCCAGATCGTGTTGCTCAGGAAATTGAAGACATTATTGGCATTGAGGCAGTAGGCGCATGCCAGGTCAGTGCGAAGTCGGGTATTGGCATTGATGAGCTGTTGGAACGCCTGGTTGAGACTATACCAGCGCCAACTGGAAACCCTGATGGCCCGCTTAAAGCCCTGATTGTAGATTCATGGTTCGACTCGTATGTAGGCGTTGTTACACTTGTACGTATTATTGATGGCTCTTTGCGCAAAGGTAATAAAATTAAAATTATGTCGACAGGCCGTAGTTACGGTGTCGATTTTGTGGGTATATTTACACCCAAGCGTCAAGATATGCCCATGCTGGGAACGGGCCAGGTTGGTTTTATTATTGCAGGAATAAAGGAAATCGATTCAGCTAAAGTTGGTGACACGATTACCCTGGCTGATAACCCCGCTACCGAGATGTTGCCTGGATTTAAAGAGGTTCAGCCTAGAGTCTTCGCAGGTATGTTCCCGATAGAAGCGGATGATTACGAAAATTTTCGTGAAGCCTTAGATAAGCTAACATTGAATGATTCAGCGTTAAAATATGAGCCAGAAACATCATCGGCATTGGGCTTCGGATTTCGTATAGGATTCCTCGGTATGCTGCACATGGAAATCGTGCAGGAGCGATTAGAAAGAGAATATGATCTTGATTTAATTACGACTGCGCCAACAGTGGTTTATGAAATATTAAAAACCGATGGTGAAATTATTCAGATACATAATCCATCGGATATGCCAGAACCAAATTACATAGAAGAAATTCGTGAACCTATTATTCAGGCAAATATATTAGTGCCGCAGGATTACGTGGGCAATGTTATTAGCTTGTGCGTAGAAAAACGCGGCGTGCAAACTAATATGCAGTACATGGGCACGCAGGTCGCACTCACTTATAATATGCCAATGTCTGAAGTGGTTATGGATTTCTTCGATCGTCTGAAATCGGTAAGTCGTGGTTATGCTTCGTTTGATTATGAGTTTAAGTATTTCCAGGAAGCCAAGTTGGTCAAAGTCGATATACTCATTAATAGTGAACGCGTTGATGCACTTGCGGTAATTGCGCATGCCGAAAATTCACAGCGGCGTGGACGCGAAGTAACCGACAAAATGCGTGAGCTTATACCAAGGCAAATGTTTGATATTGCTATTCAGTCAGCGATTGGTCGCACTATTATTTCGCGTAGTACGGTAAAGGCATTGCGCAAAAATGTAACCGCAAAGTGTTATGGCGGTGATGTGAGTCGTAAGAAAAAGCTGCTACAAAAGCAAAAAGCCGGTAAAAAACGCATGAAACAGTTTGGTAAGGTGGAAATACCACAGGAAGCTTTCCTCGCTGTTCTTAAGGTTGATAGTAAATAGAATAGGACATTTAAGTTTGAGTTATACAATATGAATATAAATTATGATTTTGCTTTTTTTCTACTAGCGGGCACCATTATTACGGGGCTGATTTGGTTGTTTGATAGTCTGGTTTTAGCGCCGCGTAGAAAAAGTACAAACCCGCATGAATATAGCGGTGAATCAATTAATACAGGCAGTAGTAAAGAGCCAGTTATTACGGAATATTCAAAATCATTTTTCCCCGTTTTATTAATTGTTTTTTTGTTGCGTGGGTTTGTTGTTGAACCATTTCGTATCCCATCTGGATCAATGATACCTAGTCTGTTTATAGGTGATTTTATTTTGGTGAATAAATTTTCTTATGGCGTAAAAATGCCGGTCTTTAATCATGTATTGCTGGATGTCGATAAACCTGAACGCGGTGATGTTGCTGTATTTAAATATCCACGAGACCCATCAATCGATTATATAAAACGAGTGGTCGGTGTGCCGGGCGATCACATTGCTTATTATAATAAAGTGCTCTATGTAAATGGTAAGCAAATAGAGAGTAAGCGAATTGGTGAATACAGTGGTCCGGGTGAACATAATCTTGCACATGAGTATGTCGAAAATTTAGTTGGCGTGGAGCATAATATTTTAATCATCCCAAGTCGACCAGGCTTAGATGCAGAATACATCGTACCAGAAGGTCATTACTTCATGATGGGTGATAATCGTGACAATAGTAATGACAGCCGTTATTGGGGTGTTGTGCCAGAAAAGTACTTAGTTGGTAAGGCATTTATGATTTGGATGTATTGGGATAGCGGTATTGGCTTTGAGCGAATAGGGCAAATAATTAAGTAGGGGTATGAACATTATGAGAAAGCAATCAGGTTTAACAATGATCTCGTGGATAGTGATCATTGGTCTTGTCGCGGTGCAAGGGATTATGGCGCTAAGGATTGTACCGGTATACCTAAATTACAATTCTGTTAGATCAGTTATGGATAAATTGCCACAAGATTCTGAGGTTAAAGGTATAAGTGTTAAAAAATTAGATGAACTTCTTCGTAAACGCCTAAAAATCAACAATCTATATGACTTGGCGAGAAATAAAGAAGCATTTAAATTTAAAAAAATGCAAGGTGGTTATGTGCTGGTAGCGCATTATGAAGATAAAGGACCTATCATGGGAAATCTTGAATTTGTTGCTACTTTTGATCATAAAGTAGAAATCATTACGAAATAAATTATATGTCCAAGCTTGCAGATTATTCTAAGCTAGAGAAGCTGTTGAATTACCAGTTTCAAAATATAGAATTACTGAAAAATGCATTGACTCACAGAAGTGCAGGTTCAAAAAATAATGAAAGACAAGAATTTCTTGGCGACAGTATTTTAAACTTTGTTATTGCGTCTGAATTATATAAATTATATCCCAAGTCTTCAGAGGGTGATTTGAGCCGCTTGCGGGCTAATCTAGTCGATAAAACAGGATTGTATGAAATCTCTAAAATACTTAAATTTGGAGAATATTTGATTTTAGGTAGTGGTGAATTGAAAAGCGGTGGCTATCGCAGAGATTCTATTCTTGCCGATACGGTAGAAGCTATTTTTGGTGCAGTGTATTTAGATAGTAATTTTGAACAGTGTCAAAAAATAATACTCTTTTTATACAGCGACCTTATAAAAAATATACCCGATGCTAATGAGCTTAAAGATCCGAAAACCAAATTGCAGGAATTGCTGCAATCGAGAAAGTTGGCTTTGCCAAAATACACTGTTATTGAAGTGACTGGCCAGGCACATAATCAGATGTTTACAATTGATTGTGAGATTATACAACTGGGTTTAAAAACTCAGGGTCAGGCTACTAATCGCCGCAAGGCGGAACAAAAAGCAGCAGAAAAAATCATTGCTCTGGTTCAAGAGCAGTTTAAAAAGAAGTCTAAATGATGTCAGAAGAAAATTTTCGCTGTGGTTATGTGGCAATTATTGGTCGGCCTAACATGGGCAAATCAACCCTGCTCAATCATATGCTGGGTTTGAAATTAAGTATTACATCGCGCAAGCCGCAAACCACGCGGCATCAAATTATGGGCGTTAAAACGGTAGAAAAGGGTCAGATTATATTTGTTGATACGCCTGGAATTCACAGTGGTGGAAGTAAGGCAATTAACCGTTATATGAATCGAGCAGCAAGTTCGGTTATTCATGATGTTGATGTAGTTTTATTTTTGGTTCAGTCACTAAAATGGACCGATGAAGACGAGCTGGTTCTTAATAAATTAAAAGATGTAGATGCACCAGTCATATTGTTAGTGAACAAGGTTGATCAGGTGACTGATAAAGATCAGTTGTTACCTTATTTACAAAAAATCAGTAAAAAATATGATTTTAAAAATATTCTGCCTATTTCTGCAATGAAAGGTGATAACTTGCCGCAGCTGGAAGACTACCTGTTAGAGCTGCTTCCTCAAGGTCCGGCTGTTTTTGAAGAGGATCAATTTACCGATAGAAGTACGCGTTTTTTAGTGGCAGAAATTATTCGTGAAAAATTAGTGCGTGAACTCGGTAATGAGCTTCCTTATCAAACAACGGTTGAAATTGAACGCTACAAAGATGAAGAAAAAATCACTCGAATACATGCATTAATTTTAGTGGAAACTAAAGGGCAGAAAGTTATTGTCATCGGTGAAAAGGGCGCGAAGCTTAAGAGCATTGGTACGAATGCACGTAAAGATATAGAGGCACTGATTAATCGTAAAGTTTTTTTACAGCTATGGGTGAAGGTTAAATCAGGATGGTCGGATAGTGAAACGTCATTAAAAAATCTTGGTTATGATACTGAATAATATTGAACGGGCATAGTTCTATGCGCGTTCAGGAACAGCCTGCTTACATTTTACATCATCGTCCATTTCGCGATACCAGTCAGATTATTGATGTTTTGACGCCTGATCATGGCCGATTGTCACTTATGAGTCGTGGTAGCCGTAGCGCTAAATCACGTCAAAAAAGTATTCTTCAACCCTTTAACTCACTGATTCTAAGCTGGTCAGGAAAGGGTGAATTACCCACATTAACTTCAGTTGAAGCACAAACAAACAATGCCTTTAAACTTTCAGGTAAAGCACTTTTAAGTGCCTTTTATGTAAACGAGCTATTAGTTAAGTTATTACATAAACATGATGTGCATGATGGTATTTATTATTTATATGAATCGATTTTAAATTTATTAGTTGAAAGTACTGAGGTTGAGCCAGTGCTTCGATTATTTGAAAAGCAGCTGCTGGAAGAATTAGGTTTTGGTTTGAATTTAACAGTTCATGCAGGAACAGGAGAAAATGTAGTTGCTGGTGAGTTATATGCTTATTATTTAGAGCATGGGCCGGTTGATGTTGCATCAATACATGATGAGCAATATCTAATTCAATTATCAGGTGAGAGTTTGTTGGCACTGAGTGAAAATAACCTTAGTAGTGAACAGGCGCTAAAAGATGCAAAGCGGTTGATGCGTTCCATATTGAATTTTTATTTGCAGGGTAAACCAATAAAAAGTCGGGAATTATTCCGTTAGGCTTCTATATTATTAAGGATGGAATTGCTGTTTGCCTGGCTGCCTTGTGCGTTATAGGTCTGGCCAGATTGTTGCTGATTGCCCGTTAGAAGAGTGAGCATGTCCTGGTTAATGTTGCTATGTTTATTAATTAGCAGGCCATTAACTTCATTTAATCTTCGGCAATCTTTAAGTAATTCTTGTGTGCTATGCCAGATTGTCTGTAATGATCTTTTTCCAGAAGATTCAATATATTTACTAATGTCGTTGCCCGAACAAATGTCAATGCACTGTTGCTCAACGTTGTGCAGTTTATCGATAATCAATTGCTTTTTAGGTGCGAGCTCTGAAAGCTCATCGAATGCCTGTTTATCTAGCGCATTTTTTTCTTCATTTAAGCAGGAAATTAGTTGTTGGCTGTATTCATGCATCGTACTAATGAGAGAGAGTAGAGCAGTCATAAGTGGTACCTATTCGAGTAAAGATTGTTCAAGGTTTATCATGTTCTCTGCAATCTTTTGAGGATCGAGAGGATAGTTGCCTTTAGCGATTTCTTGTTTAAGGGCTTCAACCTTTGCGCTATCCACTTCGGATGCATTACTAAGGTGTAGTTTCAGTACGGATTGTGATGACAAATTCACCGTTTCCCGTGAGCCCGCACCGTTACCAGTCGTGCTTTCTGTGCTTTCTTTTGTTTGGGCCTTTCCAGCATTGGTGTTTATAGGGCTGGCCGGTGATCGATTAATTGGGTTTATAGGGTTGTTCATTGCGTGCTCCAAGCATCTAGCGCTTTAAAAATTTTCTCTCACAATCTATATCGGCCATTATAGACAGACCTTTAATAATTAATTAATACTAACTATACCGGTTTCTATGACAGTGCCTTCTATAACTCTCTGTGAAGAAAGATTTTTAACCTGAATACGCTCGCCTTTAGCGCCACTAGACATAGCTGTTCCCGACATTTTTACAGAATATCCTGAATTTTTAGCCACAATGTTAACAATTTCACCTCTTTTAACGAGTGTTTGAGCTTTCACGTAGTTCGCTTTAACAATCCTGTTTTGTGGCAAGCGACGCTTTAATTGCTTGCCTATCAAGTTCTCCATATTACTGAAATACCCGTATCTGACCTTGTTTAAATCTGTCTCCAATGAGACTAAGTCTGATTTGGATAAGATATGTCCCCTTTCTAGAGGTTCAGCAGTGTGTATGACGTGCGAATATAAATGAATGTTAGCATTTACATAAATAGTCCACGCAGAATCACTGTTGCACTTTACGTGAACGGTTGTTTTACCGGAAAATTTACTGCCTGGAGCTAAGCTGGTAAGGAGCGGGGAGTCACAATGGGATAGTTTTAATCTGGAGTCTAGTTTGCCCATGATTATTTCAGAGCGAGAATATTGGCTGGTGTCTATATTTTGACTTAAAAATTGTTTAGCCGCCTGGATAATCTTAGCGTTATCGTGATTTGTACTCTGTTTAACTGGGCTTGCGGCATTGGCTGAAAGACTAAAAATGTAAATAAGTAGGTAGCCAACGGCGTATTTGCCCAGTTTAACAGAGTTGTTTTTCACGACGAGTTGACCTCACTTAATAATTTATCGATATGGACAGACAGTTGCTGGCTGTATGTTTCCATTTCATCAATTTTTTGACAGGCAGCACTTGTTTGCCCCTGTGAAGCTAACGCAGCAATTTCCTTGCCAAGTTCGTGAACCCTGGCATGAGGATGCTCCATTTGCTGGAATGCATCGTGTTGTCCTAGTTCTTCATTGCCTCTGCCGTAATACCATTTGCCCAGACGGCATTGCGTGTGATCGACTAATTCATCATCGGGAATTGCTTCAATACCCATTGCCATCGATGTTAAGCGGATTTTCCAGTTAATATGGTCGGCCTTCGCGGTGTGCAATAGCGTTTCATCATGGCCAAAATTAGCTAAATATGAAAATTGTCTTACAATTGCAGCGCTTAATGCCTTGGTGTGCTTGGCTATATCATTGACCTGCTGGTTTTCGTGCTGCACGGCCAATGTAATTTCATTTAATTTCGAGGCCATTTCGGCAGAAACTGATTGTTGCTCATTAGCCGAGGTAGAAATGGTCTGTACCTGTGAAGTTACATCATTTACTACGGATGTTACCTCACCTAATGCCATTGCTACGGTTTCAAGGCTGTCCAGGCTAGTGCCCAGGCTATCTTTACTCGCGGTCATCGAACTGCCTACCTCATCCATAATGGTATGCATCGTATTGGTCACTGTTTCAATTTCCACAGTGGCTTTTTCAGTTTTTGAGGCGAGTTGTTTTACTTCGTCGGCAACAACGGCAAATCCACGGCCAGCTTCACCTGCACGCGCGGCTTCTATTGCTGCATTCAATGCGAGTAAATTTGTCTGGTTTGCAATATCACGAACAATGCCGGTTAAATTATTGATCTCTTCAGTAAAGCCAGCAAATTTTTGAACTTCATTAAACATTGAAGTAAGCGCATTCTCCAGGGAATCCATATCGCCCATCATGGAGGCTATTGCCAGATTGCCCGATTCCGTTTTTTCATAACTTTCATTGGCGCGATTTGCTGTTGCATTGGCACCTTGAGAAATTTCAGAGGCTGATGCAGCCATTTCTTCTGTTGCAGTTGCTACACTGTCTATCGCATCACTAATATTTTCTGCTTCCTGCTGTAATTGAATGTTTTTAGCGATAATGTGGTACGTTTCTGCTAAAGATTCAACGCCAGCTGCAGCTACATTAGAGATATTATTGTTATGGCTTATAATAGTATCTGTAATATCCGCAATCGTAGATGCTGATTTTGGGCTACTGGATGTGAGTGAGCTGAGCTGTTTGAGGTCTGATTTCAAAGCAGCTTGTAAAATAGGTAATGCTAGCTTGGTTAAAATAAATGGGCTGGGCATATATGATCCCTGTGTTTCTGTTTATTTAGTTATTTAATTGTTATCTTTTGTGATCTGCTATTTGTGATCAGCTAGTAATTAAAATTATTACTAGCGATTCACTACATATAGACTAGTATATTCATTAAACCAATATGCAAGTTTCACATAGTAAATGATCAGATATTCTGAGTATAGTAGAGTTTTTTAAAACTCAGTACCCATTGTGATAGAAAATCATATCTTTAATGTAAACTTAATTGTACTGATCTAAATTGATAGAAGTCTAGTGTCTCAGGAGCTTAAAATGGCAAGTGTATTAGATAGTGTTGATAGTCGTACCCAGCTTGCAGGGCACAATCGATTAGAGCTATTGTTGTTCAGGCTTCAGGGTAAGCAACGTTACGGAATTAATGTATTTAAAGTACAGGAAGTTATTCGCTGCCCAAAACTTACGCATATGCCAAAATCTGATCGTAGAGTCGTGGGTATAGCGCACTTAAGAAACAAAACAATACCTGTGATGGACTTAGGTTTGGCGATAAGTAACCAGCCAATTCAGGATATTGAAAATAGTTTTGTGATTGTCACCGAATACAATCGATTTACTCAGGGCTTTTTAGTATCTGCAGTCGACCGCATAACCAATATGAACTGGAAAGATATTTTACCACCACCTACTGGTAGTGGTTCTTCGAGTTACCTGACAGCGGTAACTCATGTTGATAAGGAGATGGTTTCTATTATTGATGTGGAGAGAGTTTTTGCCGATATCATGGGCTTAAATGAAGAAGTCTCTGACGAAGTTTTGCAAAATAGAGTCGATGAGGAGACTGGAAAGCCTAACCATGTACTTGTGGTTGACGATTCCTCTGTAGCGCGTAACCAGGTGAAACGTGTTCTAGAGAAGGTAGGTATTGAATGTACATTGGCAAATGATGGCCAGGCCGGGCTTGAGCTATTGGAGTCATGGGTTGCGAATGGTGAAGACATAGATGAAAAAATTGCATTGGTCATTTCAGATATAGAAATGCCGCGCATGGATGGCTATACACTCACCACTAAAATTCGTAAAGACCCTCGTTTACAAGGTTTATACGTTATGTTGCACACCTCTTTAAGCGGTGTGTTTAATAACAGTATGGTTGAAAAAGTAGGTGCGAATCACTTCATTCCGAAATTTAAGCCTAATGAATTGGCAAATACGGTTATGAACCTGGTTAATAACAAGGATCCATCGGAAGGTATGGATAAGATTTCAGATGAATAATCCATACAGATAATAACTATTAATAAATGTTATTATCTGTACTTTTAATTAACAGATTGTGTATTTCATACCCGAGATGCCTATAATCTTATTTCCACAGTTGATCCTATGAGCGTTAGTTTTTCGCCTGACGAATATAAAAGTTTCCAGATTTTTCTGGAAAAAGCATGTGGTATTGTTTTAGGAGAAAACAAGCACTATCTGGTGTCGAGCCGCTTAAATAGATTAATGAAGGAAAGCGATATACCTTCTTTACAGGCACTGGTTGACACTTTAACTAAAACACTTAATTCTGCACTTCGCACCAAAGTCATTGAAGCCATGACTACCAACGAAACCTTGTGGTTTCGTGATACCTACCCTTTTCAAGTACTCAGTCAAACTATATTTGAAGAATATAAAGAGCAGCGAAAATCATCCGTAAGAATTTGGTCAGCAGCTTGTTCAAGTGGCCAGGAGCCTTATTCTATTAGTATGATTGCTGATGAGTTTTCTAAAAAAAGTTCGGGGTTTAAATTAGATGTTGTTGCGACCGACATTTCTCAAGCTATCTTGAATGAGGCTAAGCAGGCTAAATATGATGCCCTGGCATTGGCACGTGGTTTGTCGGAAGAGCGTAAAAGACAATATTTTTCCCCTGTAGGAGATCAATGGCAGGTGAATGCGAATATTCGTTCGCGTATTAACTTTCGTGAAGTAAATTTGTTATCAAGTTATGCGTCACTGGGTAAATTTGATGCCATTTTTTGTAGAAATGTTTTAATTTATTTTTCAGCGGAATCTAAAAAAGATATATTGGAGCGTATGGCGGCATCATTAAATCCTCGAGGATTTTTAATGTTAGGCGCATCTGAATCTATTGCCCAATATTCAGATAAATTTGAAATGGTGCGTGCAAGCACCGGAGTGGTGTACCGACTTAAGCATATTTAATTTAAATTTTTTACCTATTTTAAATGCCTGTTCTTCGTTGAAGTGCGGGCATTTTTATTTATGCATGGCGTAAAATTCACTTTGCCGCATGGCAAGACCAGCTGGCAACTCTTGCCGCTTTGTTCCCTCTGTAATGGCTAATTATATTGTAACCCATTGATTATATGTAAATAAAAAAACTGGCATCGCCTTTGCAATGATTCATGCAAGAGGAAAAAACAATGACAGTAAATTTCGATAAAGCCTTTGGTGTACATGATAACGCGCTTCTATTATTTGAACGACGTACCCAGCTTTTATCAGAGAATATTGCGAATGCAGATACGCCTGGATATAAAGCCAGAGATATCGATTTCAATCAGGTGCTGAAAAATCAACGTGAACAATCGGTAAAGCTTAATACAACTAATAAAGGGCATATCGATTTATCACAGGATGCCTTTGCAGAAGATATAGAGTTTCGCCAGGTAGATCAAAGCTCAGCCGATGGGAATACAGTGGATATGCAAAAAGAAAAAGCGGCCTTTGCAGAAAATGCCGTACGTTACCAGACAACACTGCGTGTCTTATCAGGAAAAATCATGGGTCTTAAATCGGTCTTTAGAGGTGAATAATAATGTCAGTTTTTAAAGTATTTGATGTAGCTGGTTCAGGTATGAGTGCACAGATGTTGCGCTTGAATACAGTGGCCTCAAACTTGGCGAATGCCGAAACTATGGCCACCAATAAAGAAGATGTTTATAAGGCGCGTCATCCGGTGTTTGAATCTGTATTGCAGGATGTTGGCAATATGGATGATGTTGCAACTGTAAAAGTCAGTGGAATAATGCAGGAAGAAACAGCCGCTACTGCACACTATAGACCTAATCATCCATTAGCGAATGAAGAGGGCTATGTATACAGCCCCAATATTGATGCGGTTGCTGAAATGGCGGATATGATTTCAGCATCTAGAAGTTATCAGAACAATGTTGAAGTTCTATCCACAACAAAAGAGTTGTTGCTTCGAACATTACAGATGGGTCAAGGTTAATTAACCAGAGTTAATTGAGGATTAAAAAATGGAAGTCAATAGTTTTGAGAACCTTCCTGGCTTACGCAGTATTTTTGATGAGTCAGCAGTGCAAAAAAAAGATAATGAAAAATTAGGTCAGAATGAATTTTTACAATTAATGACTACTCAGTTGTCAAATCAGGATCCTCTTGCACCAATGGATAATGGTGAGTTCATGGGACAAATTGCTCAGTTTGGTACAGTGAATGGTGTAAGTGATTTGTTAACTGAATTTCAGGATTTATCTGCAAACTTGCAATCATCACAAGCACTACAGGCCTCTAATATCATTGGCCGTCAAGTGTTAGTTAATCATGATCAAGGTTATTTACCCGAAGGTGGATCGTTATTAGGTGCAGTGGAATTAGAATCTAGTTCATCCGATATTGCGGTTAATGTTTTTGATGCCAGTGGTGAGCTACTTGGTCGTGTTGATTTGGGTGCTCAGCAAGCTGGTGTAGTGCCTTTTAGTTGGGACGGTACAATGATTGATGGACAACGCGCATCGAGTGGACGATATCGTATAGAAGTTGAAGCTACTTATGGTAATACCACTGAATCGCTTACACCGCAGGTTGTTGATCAGGTTCGTAGCTTAACTCTGGGTGGTGCAGACCGTGAAATGTTAGTTGAATTAGAAAATCTTGGAACGGTAAGTTTTAATCAAGTAAATCAAATACAGTAAATAAATTAAGCAAGCAATGTTGAGCTCAACAAAAGTTGAGAAAAATTATTTAGATTTAAATTCGAGGAATTAAGCATGTCATTTAGTACTTCACTCAGTGGTTTAAATGCCGCATCTAACGATCTGGATGTGACTGGTAATAATATTGCCAATGTAGCAACGACTGGCTTTAAAGGGTCTCGAGCAGAATTTGCAGATATCTTTGCCTCTTCTGCCTTGGGTACTACCTCAAATGCGATTGGTGCTGGTGTGCAGTTGTCTTCAGTGTCGCAACAGTTTGGTCAGGGAAATCTTGAATTTACAGAAAACACCTTAGATATGTCGATTAGTGGCGAAGGCTTTTTTGTAATGCGCCCCAATCAAACCAGTAGTGATTTGTTATATACAAGAGCGGGTGCCTTTCAAGTAAATAAAGAAGGCTTTATATCGAATAGTGCGGGGCAAATACTGCAGGCCTTTCCAGTTGATTCAGTCACCGGGAATGTTGGTACAACGAGTTTATCGAGTACGGTTCCTTTGGCCGTACCTAATACAGTGGGTAGTCCGCAAGCGACGAGTACAGTGAATATTAATATGAATTTACCTTCAGGTGAAACACAAATTGATCCTGCACTTATTGATGCTGAGTTTAATGCAGCAATAGTTGCTGGAACAACGGTTAATCCTGCGGTGGCTAATTACAATAACTCAACCTCAGCTACGGTATTCGATTCACAGGGTAATTCACATATCTTAACCATGTATTTTGTGATGTCGGATGATCTGGCAAATCAATGGGATGTCCGTGCAACGATGGATGGTTATCCTATGGAAAAAAATGCAGCAGCGCCGTTATTAACACCTTCAATTATCGACTTTGATACTTCTGGCCAGTTAAATATAGGTGGTTCAACGGATAGCGGTGTGCTTAATTTTCAATCATTTGTATTATCTAATGGTTCAGCACCTTTGGATATTTCAATCGATTTTACCAGTGCCGGTAATACCCTCACTCAAGAAGCTCAAGGTGGATTTACCGTACAGTCTTTAAGTCAGGATGGCTTTGCTACGGGTAACCTGAGTGGTATTGAAGTGGCTGATAATGGTTTGGTGAGAGCGAGCTTCACCAACGGGCAAACAACCGCTTTGGGTAAAATTGCAATGGCACGCTTTGATAACCCACAGGGTTTACGTCAGGTAGGCAATACCTCATGGGTGGAAACCGTTGAATCAGGTACGGTGTTGGGTGGTGAGCCAGGTACAGGTAATTTAGGTTTAATACAGTCCGGCGCACTGGAAACATCCAATATTGATTTAACGAGTGAGCTAGTTAGTTTAATAACGGCGCAGCGGAATTTCCAGGCAAACTCAAAAGCCATTGAAACAGCAAACACCATTACGCAAACAATTATTAATATCACATAATTGAATGTTAATTTGCATTTACAAATTAGGCTTTAGAAATGGATAAAATGTTATATACCGCCGCCAATGGCGCAAGGCAAGCGATGCAGGCGCAAACAGCTGTTGCGCATAATTTGTCTAATGTTAGTACGGTAGGCTTTAAATCTCATTTCAATACCTTTACCAGTTGGAATGTTGAAGGCCCGGGTTTTAATACACGTGTCATGAATCAACAACAGGCCGATGATGTTGATTTATCAGCGGGCCCTATTGTCACGACTGATAGAGAACTGGATGTTGCGATAAATGGCAACGGTTTTATTGCGGTGCAAAATGAACAAGGGGTAGAAGCGTATACGCGTGCGGGTGATTTAAAATTGGATAGTGTGGGGCGCTTAACAACGGGAGCAGGTTTTTCAGTTGTCGGTAATGCAGGGCCGATTGCACTTCCACCGGCAGAAAAAATAGAAATTGGTCAGGATGGCTCGATCAGTATAAGGCCAGTTGGACAGGCTGCAAATGCAATGGTGATTGCAGATAGAATAAAATTAGTAAATCCAAAGCTGGATGAATTATATAAAAATGCAGATGGTTTACTACAAGTTAGAAGTGGATTAATAGAACCCGCTTCACCCAATGTACAGTTAGAGTCGGGTGTAATTGAACGTAGTAATGTAAATGCAGTGGGTCAGATGATTGAGCTTATTACCAATGCACGTCAATTTGAAACCAATATTAAATTAATGCAAGAAGCAAAATCTAATGATGAAGCATCGTCTAGATTGTTGCGTAATAGTTAAGCACATGAGTGATTTGGAGAAGCAGTTATGAATCCAGCATTATGGATTTCAAAAACCGGATTAGATGCACAGCAAACTCGTTTGTCTGTGATTTCCAATAACCTGGCGAACGTAAATACCACAGGTTTTAAACGTGACCAGGCTGTTTTCCAGGATTTGATTTATCAAAACAAACGTCAGTCGGGTGGGCAAAACACGGAAAATAGTCGATTGCCATCAGGTTTATCTGTGGGTACAGGTGTACGTGTTGTTGCGACCGAAAAATTACATACGCAGGGCAATATTACACAGACTGGTAAGGGATTAGATGTAGCCATTTTAGGCCGCGGCTTCTTTCAAATACAACAGGCGGATGGCACTGTATCGTACACGCGTGATGGTTCGTTTCAGTTAGATGCAGATGGGCAAGTGGTGACATCGCAGGGTTTATTGTTACAGCCGGCCTTAACTATTCCTGTAGATGCACAAAGTATTACTATTGGTGATGATGGTTCGGTATCTGTTTTGGCAGGTAGTAATACAACACCTTCAACGGTAGGTAATATTCAGTTGGCAGATTTTGTTAATCCATCGGGTTTACAGCCTGAAGGTAATAACTTATTTGCAGAAACGGCATCGAGTGGTTCACCCACTACAGGTACGCCAGGTTTGACGGGTTTAGGTAATTTACAAAGTGGTGCAGTTGAAACATCAAATGTGAATGTGGTGGAGGAGCTGGTTAATATGATAGAAACACAACGCGCTTATGAAATGAATTCAAAAGTAATTTCTACGACAGATCAAATGCTACAGTACGTTAGCAATAACTTGTAAGTTTGTTTGTATAGGTGAATCATGAAGTTAATTGATGTAACAAAAATAATCGCTACAGCTTCTGTTATATTTATCGGGGGTTGTGCAACGACGCAACATGAATTGGCAGATTTTGAACCCATAGTGAGACCGGTCGCACCGAAACCACCTGTATACAATAACGGCTCTTTGTTTCAGGGCAATAGTCTGTCAATGTTTCAGGATCCCAAACCTTATCGTATAGGCGATATCATTACGGTTAAATTACAGGAAAGTACCAGTGCGAGTAAATCGGCAGGTACCAATAGTACAAAAGAAGATTCACTCGTTCTTACAACGCCGACTATTTTTGGTGCAAACCCAACTTACAATGGTAAAGATATACTGGCTATGGATATTGCGCCTGAACGTGAATTTGCGGGTGCCGGTGATAGTTCACAAAGTAATAGTTTAACCGGTGAAATAACCGTAACCGTTGTTGATATTTTGCCGAATAACAATTTAGTCGTGCAGGGTGAAAAATGGTTCACGCTTAATCAGGGTAAAGAATACATACGCATATCCGGTGTTGTCAGGCCGCAGGATGTATTGCCAGATAATACCTTATCATCATCCAAACTGGCCGATGCACAAATTGCATATAGTGGAGAAGGTTTTATTGCGGATGCAAATAATCAGGGTTGGCTAGGGCAGTTTTTCAATGGTAAATGGTGGCCATTTTAACAATCATAAAGTGTAGTTTTTTGTAGTAGCAGACGTCATGGAAGACTCTTTTTGATTTTTATTGTCCTAGTTAAAACTATGCACTTTAGTGCAAGTTTAGCTGCCACACCTGTATTAATGATAGCCGAACTCTTTTTCAAGAAAAGGGTGGATCAAGCGCAGCGGATCCACCTGTATAACCACTCAATTCTGGTGGATCCGCTGCGCTCGATCCACCCTACAGATTAAATTTTAGTGCCGTTAATAAAATGTAACATTTAATAAATCCTCGATTCTATTTTTCTGATGGATTTATTGAAAATGCATAAAAATGTTGTTTAAGAATAATTTACAAGTTGGCCTTAGACTTGCATTTCTAGATTTAGAAACTTATTTATCTGGAGAATGCCAATGCTTTGGCGAAGACTTATTATCCTGTTTGTTATTTTATTATTCGCTTTTAGCAGCGCTTATGCCGAGCGAATTAAGGATATAGCGTCTGTCGCGGGGGTAAGAGATAACCAGTTAGTCGGTTATGGACTGGTGGTTGGCCTGGATGGCAGTGGCGATCAAACGACCCAAACACCTTTTACAACTCAAAGTTTTAAAAATATGTTGCAGCAGTACGGCATAATCTTGCCGGAAGGCAGTAAGCCGCAGCTGAAAAATGTTGCCGCTGTGGCGATTCATGCTGACTTACCGCCTTTTAGTAAACCGGGTCAAAAAATAGATATTACGGTTTCCTCATTGGGAAATGCGAAAAGTTTACGCGGTGGAAGCCTGTTAATGACACCGTTAAAAGGGGCGGATAGTAAAATATACGCAGTTGCACAGGGCAGCCTGATTGTGGGTGGTTTTGGCGCTTCAGGTAATGATGGCTCAAAGGTAACGGTAAATATTCCCAGTGTTGGTCGTATACCTAATGGCGCGATGATAGAACGCGAAGTACCGAATCCATTTTCCAGTATGGATCAAATAGTACTCAACTTACATCGCAGTGATTTCACTACCGCCAAGCGTGTGGTGCATGCCATCAATAATGTATTAGGCCCTGACAGTGCGCATGCATTGGACAGTGTTTCTGTTCAGGTATTAACGCCACCCACCACTACGCAAAAAGTTGAATTCATTTCATTCCTGGAAAATCTTCAGGTGTCACCGGATAATGGCCCCGCGCGAATTATTATTAACTCTCGCACCGGCACGATTGTTATTACAGACGATGTGCGAGTAAAACGCGCGGCTGTGTCACACGGTAGCCTGGTTGTAAGTGTTGTATCCGATCCTATTGTGAGCCAGCCTAATCCATTAAGTGACGGTGTAACAACGGTTGTTGGGCGTAGTGAGATCAATATTGAGCAAGAAGATGCCAGGATGTTTTTGTTTCGTCCGGGCGTTAGCTTAAGAGAACTGGTTGATGCGGTGAATCGAGTGGGTGCCGCACCGGGTGATCTGGTTGCAATGCTCGAGGCATTAAAGCAGTCGGGCTCATTAACGGCTCAGTTAATTGTGATTTAATTATGCAAGTCGTCGACCCCTCCATCTATACAGAGCAATCATCATTAACGCAGCTTAAAAAAGGTGCGCGTGAGAAAAGTCCAGAGGCAATTAAGCAGGTTGCCAAGCAATTTGAATCACTGTTTGTACAAATGATGCTGAAAAGTATGCGGGATACCGTGCCTGAAAATGAATTGTTTGGCAGTAACGCCGAAAAAATGTATCAGGACATGTATGACAAACAGCTGAGTACAAGCATTTCAAATGCTCGTGGCATTGGTTTATCCAATGTAATCGAGCGTCAGTTAGGCGGTGTGCCTGATGAAAACGTAAACATAAAAAATATTCAAGATTATATTGCCAGCTCTGCACAAAAAAACAGTCAGTCATCTCAAGAGATGAAGAGTCAGGTAAGTCTACAAAAATTGACTGAGCAATCACCGCTTAAGTCTGCAGGTGTCGCGCCGAACCTGAATGAACAGCAATCGGCCTGGCATACACCAGAGGCCTTTGTGGAAGATGTTTGGCCACATACTCTGCGCGCCGCTGAAGAGCTGGGTGTTGATGCGGATGTGCTGCTGGCGCAGTCTGCATTGGAAACAGGCTGGGGTAAATACTTGCCGCTGAACGCCGATGGTTCAAACAGTTTTAATTTATTTGGCATTAAAGCAGACGAGCGTTGGTCGGGTGACAAGGTAGAAATTGAGACACGTGAATATCGCCACGGTGTGATGCAGCAAGAGAAAGCGATGTTCCGTTCCTATGATTCTGTTGCCGATGCGGTTGCCGATTATGTTGATTTTATTCGTGGTGATGAACGCTATCAAAGGGCCCTGGAACGTGGCTATGACGCCGATGCTTACGCCAAAGAACTGCAAAAAGCAGGTTATGCGACGGACCCGAATTATGCTAAAAAAATCAATAGAGTACGTGGCAATGAAATGTTGCAGAACAGGGTGTCAGAGTTAAAGAATTTACATAATGTGCCGTTAACCTGATAACACTCAGGAAGGTGGCTCCCGGGTAATTTATATACCCAGATATTAATGTTAGGAAGTGAGGCGATATGCCTAGTTTACTCAATACATCGATCAGCGGTTTGCGAGCCTACCAGGGCGCGCTAACCACGGTGTCTCATAATATTGCCAATGTCGGCAATGAAGATTACACACGTCAACGCGTTGAGATTGATTCCCGAAACCCAATTAGATTAGGCAATAGCTTCTTTGGGCAAGGCTCGGAGCTATCCGCAATTACCCGTGTTGTTGATGGATTTGTAAGTTCAAATATTCGTGGATTTACCTCCAGCCTGGGTCGACTTGAAGCATTTGATTTTTACGCCTCAAGGGTTGAGGGTGTTATAGCGGATGAGCAGTCTGGTCTTATGCCAGCGCTGGATGGCTTTTTCAATGCAATGAATGATGTGGCGAATGATCCGTCCGCCAATGCGCCCCGCGTTGCTCTAATAGGTGCCATAGAAAATGTGCAGCAACGCATTTCTACCATGGCAACCGAATTTGAAAATATAGAAGCAGAAATTAATAGTCGAATTAATAGTGAAGTTTCAGAAATTAATGCGATAACCGAACAAATTGCAGAAATTAATGGTGTCTTAACGAATTATACGGATGCAGGTAGTCAGCCCAGTGATTTATTGGATAAGCGTGATTCATTACTTAAGCAGTTATCTAAAAAAATAACCGTGACGGTGGTTGAACAGGCTAATGGAAGCATGAATGTGTTAGTGGGCACCGGCCAATTATTAGTAACAAATGCATCATCTTTAACGCTGGTTGCACAGGCAGATGAAAGAGAGTCCGATAAAACGGCTATCGCAATACTCAGTAGCGCAGGCACGGTTAATATTACACAAACTTTAACCGGTGGTGAGTTGGGCGGCCTGTTAGATTTTCGTGATAATTTACTCGACGAGACGCAAAATAGATTAGGTCGTACCGCAATCGGAATCTCGGAAAGCGTTAATGCTTTGCATGTACAGGGTTCTGATTTAAATGGTGATGTGGGCACGAATATTTTTCGCACGGTAAGTACCGGGCCATTGCAGGGTCAATTTGGTGGTGACTATTTAAACAATGGTTTTGATGTGGGTGAAACGGTAAGTTTTGATTTGCAGTTTGATGGTCGAACTGTAAGCCCGTCTTATACCATCGGAGCAGGTGACACGAATCAGGATATTGCCAATGGATTGTTGGCGAGTATTAATACGGATGCGAATGTTACAGCCAATGTATTAACCGGTACCACATCTGGCCTGACTATGACGTTTGAGTTATACGGCAGTAATATAAAGTTTGAATCTGCCGGTGGGCCTAGTCCTGTTGATCATAACCTGACCATCAATAACATAAGTGATGGTGGGCTAAATGATGCCGTGTTAACGCTATCATCACTAGGATCTAGTAGCACCCGATTTACATCGGGTTCCGTATCTAATGCATCTGGTGCGACTTTTATAGGGCCAATTACAAAGGCCTTACCTAATCTTGGTAATACGGGTACAGGTGTTGTTAACTATTCTATTACCGATGCAACGGCCTTAACTGTTTCAGATTATGAAGTCAGGTTTGATGGTACTGATTATCAAGTTTTCAGATTAGCAGATAATGCTCAGGTCGCGACGATTGCAGGTGCCGGCCCATTTAGTACAAATGTTGACGGCATAGATATTGGTGTAGATGGTGCATCTGCATTGGGTGATTCGTATATTATTCGTCCCACTAAAAATGGTGCGACGGACATGACTACATTAATTACTGACCCAGCTCGATTGGCCATGGCAACACCGGTTCGTTCTGTGATTAACACGGGTAATGTGGGTTCAGCAGAAATATCACAAGCCACTGTAACGGATCCAACTAACGGTAATTTAACGCATACGGTTGATATCTTTTTTAACCCGGCGACTCCGGGAACATTCGATGTTATTGATAGAGATACAGTCCCTGCGACGGTATTAGAAAGTAAGACTTATTTTAATGGTGTAACGGTTAGTCAAAATGGCTGGCAAATTCAGTTAACGGGTAAACCGGTAGTGGGTGATATCTATACGGTGCAAGACAATAGCAATGCAGTTTCTGATAATCGTAATGCACTCGCGCTTGCTGGTTTACAAGTAGAAGGCGTACTTGATGGTGGTAATTCTACACTTGCGCAGTCTTACAGTAGCCTGATATCTCAGGTGGGAGTGGTTACACAACAGGTAAAAATTAACCGAGATGTAGATGAAAGCCTATTGAATAGCGCGATTGAAAAACGCGAGTCTATTTCTGGGGTTAACCTGGACGAAGAGGCCGCAGATCTGATTCGTTATCAGCAGGCTTACCAGGCATTGTCTCGCGTTATCTCAGTATCCCAGGAACTTTTTGATTCGCTTATAGCGGCGGTGTAATTATGCGTGTTTCAACCAATCTTATTCATATGCAAGGTGTTGAGAGCATATTAAATAAGCAAGCAGAATTGTTGCGTTTGCAGGAGCAAACAGCAATTGGTAAAAAAATATTACAGCCATCAGATGATCCAAGTGGTGCCTCTCGTTTAATTGATTTAGAAGAGGCCTTAAGCCAGATTGAACAATACGATGAGAATATTAACTACGCTACGCAACGATTAAATCTAGAGGAAAGCAGTTTAGATAGCAGCCTACTGGTATTGCAGCGAGTACGTGAACTGTCTATTCAGGCGGCAAATACCGGCGTCAATGACTTGCAAAGCCAGCAGGCGATTGCCAGTGAAATAAAAGAAAAATTAGAAGAGTTGTTAGATTACGCAAACACACGTGATGAAAATGGTGATTATATTTTTTCTGGCTTTCAGTCAAAAACACAGGCTTTTAGCTCGGACGGCGTGGGTAACTATTCGTTTAACGGTGATCAGGGTCAGCTAGGCATGCGCATTAGTTCTAGTCGGCAAGTGATCGCCGGTGATTCTGGTGCGGATATCTTTCAGCTTGTACGAACCGGTAATGGTGATTTTTCAGTGGATGCCAAGCGCACTAATTCAGGCACAGGAAGAATTACCACGGGCTCAGTGGTTGATCGTACCGCATTTCAAAAGAACGATTACACGCTGCGGTTTATTGATGCTAATAACTTTGAAGTCATAAATAACACATTAGGTACGGTGGTTGACCCAGCGACGAGAGCTTATACAGAGGGTGCGTCGATTAATTTTGATGGTATCGAAGTAGAAATCTCAAATACACCGGTAGCCGGTGATGAGTTTACGGTACAGGCGAGTCGCTATCAGGATGTATTTACCACACTCAATAATTTAGTGCGTGAATTAGATAAGCCAGGTACCGGCGATCTTGCCGGTAGTTTTGGTGGCAATTATTCTACAACCGGGTTTGCAGTTGGCGATACGGTTAACTTTGATTTGGCATTTGATGGCGTTAACTTAACTGTGGCCACTGTGCCGTTAGGCGCAACGGATGAAATAACGGGCGATAATGTGATTGCAGCTTTGATTGCAGCAGGCCCCGTAAACGTAGTAGATAACTTAGATGGCACGGCTACATTAAATGGCAGTACGCCGGGTTTAAGCGTTACTTTTTCCGTAGAGCCAGTAACCGGTGTAATACAATTTCGTACAGCAGGTGGCAACGGTGAAATATCCAGCAATCTAACACTTAATAATTTGGCAGATGGTGTCGCCAATGATGCGACAATGTCATTTGTAAGTAGTGGTAATACGGTTGCATCAACAACAAGTATTGCTACAGGTGATACCGGTTTCTTCGCAGCGGGTGAGCCATCATCTTCATTTTTATCACAACAAATTGATAATGCCCTGAATAATATAGATAGAGTCATGGACAGTATTATCAATGTACAAACCAGTATCGGTGGGCGGATTAACTCTATTGAGAACCAGTCTGTTAATAATGAAACACGTTCAGTTAAGCTGCAGGAAGTGCGTGCAGACATTCAGGATCTCGATCTGGCGGCGGCCATCAGTGAGCTCACCTATCAAACCACCGCCTTGCAGGTCGCGCAGCAAACCTTTGTGCGTATACAGGCATTAAGCTTGTTTGAATTTATTTAAGTTCACCTTATGTAAGGTGAGCTTAAATAAGCAGCCCGGTTATAAATATCTCAAGTGTTTTTATTTTAGATTGGGCGTGAGGATATGCACGATAGGCTTACGAACAATACCTTCATAACGCCATAATTTAACATGCCTTCTTTTTAATCTATTCATTCTTGATGATACCCCTTCGTTAGTCATATTAAGTCTTTAGTAGTTATTCACTTATAGTGAGCCTATGGCATACATGAGCAGAACGTGCGGTGTGTTTTATGTAAATCAGGCTGTGTGCCCTAAATAAATGCTTGTATTTCAGGCGTTCTATACATAATTGATGAAAAATTAATGAAATTATTTTAATAAAAAATAAACATTAAAAAATAACGATTAACTTAATCTGAATTATATCAATAAGTTACGTTATTCTGGTTCTAGTTATTTATAGTGATATTTAGTTAAAGGTATTTGTAAATCGGTCGATACATTCAGTGAGAACGAATTAAACGTAATTCGCTAAGCAAGTTGCAACCTTTTGGTCGGCTTGATAAGCGGCTGAAGAACTGGAGATACATCATGGCTCAAACGATTAACACTAATATCCCCTCGCTAAACGCTCAGCGAAATCTGAATAGTTCACAGAGTAGCTTAAATACATCTCTTGAACGTCTGTCTTCGGGTTTGCGAATTAACAGCGCAAAAGACGATGCTGCGGGTCTTGCGATTTCTAATCGTTTTACTTCACAAATTCGTGGCCTTACTCAGGCATCACGAAACGCGAACGACGGTATATCATTAGCACAAACCGCTGAAGGCGCACTCTCTGAAAGTACTAACATTATGCAACGTGTACGTGAGCTAGCCATTCAATCAGCTAACTCAACTAACTCGGCACAGGATCGTTTAAGTCTGCAATCTGAAGTTAACCAGCTGGTTTCTGAGCTAGATCGTATTGCAAGCACTACCTCATTCAACGGCCTGAAATTACTCGACGGTTCGTTTACTGCGCAGAGCTTCCAGATCGGTGCTGAAGCTAACCAGACTATTAACGTGAATGTACAGGGTGCAACGGCGGATATTCTGGGTATTAGCAAGGTATCAACTAACAACGCTACCAACGGAATTTCTAATTCAACTAATAGTGGTAGCATTGTTACTGGAAGTCGCTCAGCGGTAGGTGCAGACGAGGCCACTGCTGTAGCCGTAGCACTTGTAAGCCAGAATATTACCGCAACGGATATTGATGGTAATACGACATCCGTTACCTTGGCAACTACTGACAATACCACAGCGGAAATTCTCACCGCAATTGGTACCAATTTAACGGGTGTGACTGCGGCCGCATCCAATACCAATACCGCAACTCTGGATTTTTCATCTACTGCAGTTGGTAATTATGATCAGGTTAGTTTCACACTGGATACCGGTGCGGCTACTGATGCCATCTCATTTACCAGAGATACCGCTAACTTTGCTAATTTCGAAGATCAGCTGGTTTCGGTGATTAATGCCAATGCGACAAACACTGGTTATAAAGCAGCAACTTCAACAACTTCCGGTGAAGTAGTATTAACTAGTGAAAGCACATCTGGTGCAGCTGCCATTGGCATTGAAAATTTCATTGTCAATGAATCTGCTTTAATGAATATCAATACGTTTAATGCAGTAGGTACGGGTGAAACAGTTTCATTTACTCTAAGTGGCGCAGCAGCAGGAATCTCATATACAGGTAATGGAACAGATGCAACAGATGCAGCTAATCTGCTAGCAGCATTACAGGCAGACGCCAACTTCGGTACTACCTTTACAGCATCATTGAATGGTACTGATACGGTAGATATTCAGGGCATTAATGGACAAGATATAGCCATTTCAGTTCTGGCTGGTACTGGAACAAATACAGCGGGATTTGACGTCGACACAGCTACGGGTACCAGTTTAGGTGGTACGGAAGCGGCTGATATTACCTTGCTTGAAGGTGGTACGGTAGCCACTGGAGCTGTTATTGGTGTCGATGTGGATGCTACACTGGTCTTCGATGGCAAAACTCTGACAGAAAATGCCAGTGATTCTGCGACCAAGCTTGCAGCCATTGACTTCACAGTCGCAGATGGTTACACACTAACTAACAGTGTTACTCAGGCTGCAGGTGGTATTTTACCGGTAAGTTCTCCAGGTGTTGCAGCTACAGTAACCGCTTATGGGTCATCAGATATTGATGCGGGTAACAACACAGCTGCACAGACATTAACCATTAATGGTGAAGCATCTACCACAGCTACGATTCTGGCTGACTCTTCTGCTAAAACCATTGCTGCACAAATTAACCAGGTGTCTTCTACTACGGGTGTGACTGCAACGGGTCGTACTACCGCTACTTTAGGTGGCCTGACTCAGGATGGTGTAGTGTCATTCACTCTAAATGGTGAAGCGATCTCAGCTAATGTAACTACAGGCAATCTAACAGAGCTAGCCAATTCTATTAACGATAAAACCAGCTCAACAGGCATTACTGCAACACTGAGCGTCGATAAAGCTTCACTTAATCTGGTACAGGATACGGGTGAAGATATCAGTGTTCTGAACTTTGATAGTTCGGTGGCTCAGGCAGGTGCGGGTAATCAGGCTGTATCAATTACACTTTCAGGTGCAACGGGTAATGCAACAACCGTACAGGCTGGTGGTATTAATGATGGTACGCGTGACTCCGCAGTTGTTGGTGGAACCGTTGAACTTAAGTCTGTTTCTTCTACCTTCAGTGTTAGTTCAAGTCTGGGTGAAGTTGCCAGTGGTTTGTTTTCTGGTAATGCCAATGATCTACAGGCGAGTGCAAACAATGCAGTTAGCGGTATAGATATTAGCACTGTGGCTGGTGCAAACTCAGCAATCGATATTGCTGACGGTGCACTAGCGCGAATTGATGGTATCAGGGCAGACCTGGGTGCAGTTCAAAACCGTTTTGAAACCACTATTTCAAGCCTGAACACATCTGTTGAGAACTTCAGTGCAGCACGTAGCCGAATTCAGGATACTGACTTCGCAGCTGAAACCGCTAACCTGACTCGTTCACAGATTCTGCAACAGGCCGGTGTAGCGATGTTAGCTCAGGCTAACTCATTACCACAGTTAGTGTTGAGTCTACTGCAGTAAGGCAAGAACTGAAGTGATAATGGCCTTAACAATTAACAGTTCTGTTAAACCGATCGGGAAGGTATTTCCGACCGGGTTTTGGTCGTTGTTAATTCTGATTAATAAAATTTAAGGATATGAGCATGTCTAGTGATATCGTTACCAATCAGATTTCAAAAGATGTCTTAAGTACTTCAACCGTTGCGAAAACGGCGAACGCTGGCCAGGTGCAAACCCGGCAGAATGTTGCTGCTGAAGCAGGCAAATCTTTACCGCCTGAATCAGACACAGGTAAAGTTAGCAGTGAAGAACTGCAACAGGCTGTGACTCAGCTAAACGATAAAATACAACAGGTTCAGCGTGATTTGTTGTTTAGTGTTGATGACAGTAGTGGCCAAACCGTAGTTCGTGTGGTGAATACAGAGACCGACGAGGTCGTCAGACAGATGCCAACTGAAGAAGCATTACGTATTTCTCGTAATATTCAAGATCAGATCGGTGATGTCTCGGGCTTAATTTTTGAAACATCTGCATAATTGGCCTTTAAATTGCTTTAAAGTTATAGCAATTATTGATTAATAAAATGAGTGTAGTGTTTGATTTGTTTGTGTAGTAATACACTACAGGTTGAAGTTTCACTTTTTGAGGTTTTTATGGCAACCATTTCAGCAGCTGGTATTGGATCTGGACTCGATGTGAATAACATTCTCGAGCAGATTGTTGCGGCTGAGCGTGGGCCAACCGAAAATCGCCTTAATATAAAAGAAGCCACGCTTCAGGCTGAACTCAGTGCCTATGGAATTATTAAGGGCTCAGCGAGTTCATTTCAATCTTCTTTAAGTAAACTCAAATCTGCATCATCTTTTAATAGCACTGAAGTTAGTGTTAGTAATACAGATGTTCTTAGTGCATCCTCTAGTAGTATTGCTGATGCGGGAAATTATTCTGTTGAAGTTAAAAGTCTTGCGCAATCCCACACACTAGCCTCTATTTCATTTGCAGAGCTTGATGATGTTATTGGTAGTGGCACACTTAACTTCAGTTTTGGTACAACCGTATATGACCCAGGCACTGATTTTGAAACGGGGGATGATAGTTACACCAGTTTTACACAAAATACAGATCGCTCTGATCAATCCATTGTAATTGATAATACGAACAACACCGTGTCGGGTATCCGAGATGCCATTAATGAGGCAGACATTGGTGTTAAGGCAACCATTGTTGATGATGGCTCAGGTTATCGATTACTGATTACCTCAGATCAGCAGGGTGTCGATAATAGTTTAGAAATAAGTACTGTAGATGCGGATTTAAATAATGAAGATGCCGCAGGCCTTTCTTTACTAGCTTTTAATAAGGGCAGTGGCAATGCCACTAATATGGAGCAGACCCAGGCGGCGCAGGATGCGGAGATAAGCATTAATGGGTTAACGGTTAAGCGCGAAAGCAATAATATTGTTGGAGCCATACCAGGTGTGACATTAAATTTAAAAACAGCGGATATTGGCAACCCTGTTCAACTATCTATCTCTAATCAAAATGTCTCTGAAACGCAAACGAATATCAGTAATTTTGTTAGTGCATTTAATGAAATGGCATCTGCACTTAATGGGCTGACAAAATTTGGTGGTGCAGATGGCACGAATGGTGTGCTATTAGGTGATACCACTGCACGAAACATTTTACAACAAACCCGTCGAGAGTTGGGTGGGATAATTAATAATGGAGGCAGTTTTAACAGCTTAAGTTCTATTGGAATTACAACTAATAGAGACGGAACACTTGCAATAGATGAGTCCGCTTTAAGTGATGCACTGGCTGATGATTTTGATTCAGTAGCGCAATTATTTTATGCCGTTGGTAATACTTCGGATAGTGAAATCATATATAGCAGTAGTAATAGCGCAACACAGGAGGGTGCTTATCAGGTATCCATTTCTGCCCTGGCAACACAGGGAAAAGTAAGTGGAAGTGAGGTCAGTGGACCCATTGATGTTACCGGTGCAAATGATAGTTTCTCTTTTTTGATTGATGGTATATCCACAGGAACTATTTCAATTACACAGAATACCTATGCTGATTTAGATGATTTAGCACAGGAAATTGAAAATCGGATTAATGCGGCTAATTCAATTCAGGGTGCGGGTATTAATGTGAGCGTTTTATATACCGGCACAGAGTTTGAAGTTTCTTCTTCGTCTTATGGTTCAGATTCTAAAGTCAGTGTGGTATCACAGAATGCTTCATTGGGTTTTGACGGCGCAGTTACGTCTACTAATGGCAGCGATGTCACTGGCACCATTGGTGGTGCTGTTGCAACGGGGTCTGGGCGGTTCTTAACGGCTACCGGTAATGCCTCTGGGTTAACACTTGAAATTACCGGTAATACTACCGGTGGTCGTGGAAATGTAACATTCTCGCAGGGTCTGGCTTCAAAAGTAGATTCGCTATTATCTGAGTTTCAATCTTCAAATGGCCAGTTAAGCGCAAAAACAGACAGTATTGCTGATCAGATAGGCAGTATTGAAGTGCAACGTGCTGATTTATTAAAGCGAGTTGCTGAAATAGAAGAGCGTTATAGACGCCAGTTTTCTGCACTGGATGTTTTAATTAGTCAGCTAAACGCAACCAGTTCATTTTTACAACAACAGCTCGACTCTTTGCCGGGCGTTACATATAACAAAAATTAACCCTCATTTGTTGTAAGCAATCGGCTATATACAATAAATGGATAAAGACAACCCAACAGATAGGAATAACTCAATGCGCAATACAGCGGCGATGAATCAGTATAAACAGGTTGGTATCCAGGCTTCAGTTGAAAATGCTGATCCACATACATTGATTCAGATGTTATTTGATGGCGTTTTAGAACGTCTAAATATGGCTAAAATGCACATGAAGCAAGGCAATATTGCTTTAAAGGGGGAAAATATTAGCCGTGCAATATCTATTATTGACGGGTTACGCACATCACTAGATATGAAAAAAGGTGATGAAATGGCAGAAAATCTGGAAGCGTTATACGACCATATGCAACGCCAGCTTGTAAAAGCCAATATTGAAAGCAGTGAAGAAAAAATACAGGAAGTACTTTCACTAGTAGGCGAAATTCGTGCCGGCTGGATGGCCATTCCCCAGGAAATACGTAACACTGCAAAAATAGAAAGAATAGAAAAATAGTAAATTTTAGCAGGCTGAACTAAATGGCATTAGAAAGCCTAATGCCGCAAAATAAAGCAAAGTCAGGTAATTATGCCCAGTGAGCAAGATCGTAAGCAGCAGTGGCAAAACATTTTGCAATTAACTCATCAGTTAAAGCAGATGTTTGTAGACGAAGAGTGGGAGTCAATGACCGCACTAGAATCTAAGCGTCAGCAAATGCTAAAGGGTTATTTTGCAACACCCGTTTCTCCTGATGAAGCGGAGGTGTTGGCATCTGAAATTAAGCAAATGTTGCATACCAATAAAGAAATCATCGCTGGTGGGCAGGCTAAGCAATCCGAGCTTAGTAATAGTGCTCAACAGCTTTCAAGCAATCGTCAGGCTATTCATGCCTATCATGACATTCAAAAGTAGACAGTCTCTACAGTATTACTCTATTTTCTGCAGATTTTCATAATAAGTTTTTGAATTATAAAAGAAATTCAAAGAGACAAATTTTTGACATTTGGGTGTGAACTGCTTTAATCTCTATTAATAATGATGATTAAGTAGACCTTTATGTCCGACAGTGCTTCACAGCCCAGTATTTTACTCGTTGAAGATGATATCCCTCTTTTTAATGAAATTAAGTCTCTCATGGGGTTTATGGGTTTTAATACCTTTTATGTAAATGATCTCGATGCATTAAGTGGCGCAATTAATAGTAGTGAGTTTACAGCGGTATTATTGGGCGAGTTTCAAAACGAGGATGCACGCCAAAAGGCATTGGCACTGATTAAGCCTTCCGCAATTCCCGTTATTCTATTTAATCAAAATAAAATTTGCCTGGATAAATATCAAGCGCAATATGACCTGGTTTTAGCGCATTTAGAGATGCCACTAAAATATGAGCCTGTGTCGAGTGCACTGCAGCTAGCGAGTAATCAATCTTCTGGCGTAAATACAGAGTCGGTTAAAAAACAGGTCAGTAGCATTCCTAAGTTAGGCGGTAGTAGCCCCGCGATTCAATACGTGAGGACGATGATAGAGCAGGTCGCTAAAACCGGTGCAAGTGTATTGGTTTTAGGTGAATCGGGTACAGGTAAAGAGGTTGTTGCACGAAACATCCATGCCTTGTCGAATCGTTGTAGAGGTGGCTTTGTACCGGTTAATTGCGGCGCAATACCCAGTGAGCTATTAGAAAGTGAATTATTTGGACATGAAAAAGGCGCGTTTACAGGGGCCATTAGTTCGCGTCAGGGGCGTTTTGAACTGGCAGAAAAAGGCACCCTGTTTTTAGATGAAATTGGCGATATGAGTTTACCTATGCAGGTAAAGCTACTGCGAGTATTGCAGGAACGCACTTTTGAGCGCGTAGGTAGCAATAAGAGTATTGTGGCCGATGTGCGAATTCTTGCAGCAACTCATCGTAATTTAGAGGCAAATATAAAAGACGGTACCTTTCGAGAGGACCTTTTTTATCGTTTAAACGTATTCCCCATAGAATTGCCGTCACTAAGAGAGCGGCTCGAAGATGTACCTTTCTTATTGCAGGATCAGATTGATAAGCTAGAAGCAGACGAGAGAGGCTCAGTACGATTAACCGCGGCAGCAACTGAAATGCTTAGCCAATACTCCTGGCCAGGTAATGTACGTGAGTTGTCTAATCTGGTTGAGCGCTTATCTATTTTATATCCCGACAGCATTGTTGATGTACAGCACCTGCCACCAAAGTATCAATCGCTTGCTAATGCCAGGTCGCAGAAAAAAGCACAGGCCTCTAAACCGCCATTTAACCCTGCATTAATGTTTGCCGATTTTGATGATGAGGATGATTTACTTGATGAATCACCACAGAATATGCCAGAAAAATTACCCTCAAACCTGCCCGAAAGAATAACAGCAGGTTTGGCAGAAACGGCAATTACTCCAGATCAGGCGAGCTCTGTAGAAATGGGTGAGGAAGGTTTAGATTTAAAAGAACACCTGGCCAATATGGAAATTAACCTCATTAAGCAGGCCCTAAGCAGTACAGGAGGTGTTGTTGCACATGCCGCCAAGTTGTTAAAAATGCGTCGCACGACATTGGTTGAAAAACTAAAAAAATACGCCATTAATAATTCATAGGTAGAATTTTTCACTGCTTATTCTGTATGTCATATCCAGTCTGTTAGCCCTTCAGGGCTGTTGTATATCCCCTTTGTTGCATATTCTCAAATCAACGGCAAACTAGCTCCTCTCAGTCATTATATTGACTCAGGCTTGCCGCCTGCCATCTAAGTTATTGAAATTTATATTAATATAATACTGGCATAATAAATGCTCAACTACTGATAAGTGAACAAAAGCGACACAAAGACGTCATGCAATCATCAGTACATACCGCAGCATCAGATAGCCAGCTAGACGTATCAGACCCTAATCAGTTAATTATAGCGTTTGAAAAATTTGGGCGGCTATCAGATCAGCTAGAACAATCATACAAACGCTTTGATGAGCGGGCATCTGAATTAAGCGGTCAATTGGAGTCTGCACAGGAGTCTGGTGTAAAACAACTGGCAGAAAAAGAACAAATAGCCAATCAATTAGAGGCGGTGCTTAACACAATGCCAGCGGGTGTTTTGCTGGTTGATGAAAATGGTGTAATACAAACCGCTAATCCTGTCGCTGAGTTTTTATTAGAACAAAGTTTAACATCCAAACATTGGAAGCGAGTATATAGCCACAGTGTTGCACGCCAAACAGACCAGGAACTGCATTTAAATTCGGGTCGTATTCTGCGCTTAAAAAAACAGCCGCTAGAAAATCATCAGGGCGAAGTTATTTTACTGGATGATATTAGTGAGCAACGCATGTTAGAAAATTTAGCCAATAGACAAAATCGTCTGGCCGCTATGGGGCAGATGGCGGCGGCATTGGCACATCAATTACGTACACCATTAGCCTCAGCAGTTTTATATGCATCACAACTTAGTCATTTCTCAGAAGCCAATAAGCCCAAAAACAAAGCAATTGAAAAAGTACGTACTAGTTTACGCTATTTAGAAAAACTGATTAACGATATGTTGATGTATGCAAAAGGTGGCGAGTTTGCAGAACAGAAATTTTTACTGGATGAACTACTGGTTACATTTAATACGCGCATTGAACATCGTTTAAGGGAAAGTGATTCGCAACTGTCAATTATTAGCGAGCTAAATGATATTCAATTAACCGGCAGCCTGGATGCACTTGTAAGTGTGTTGATGAATCTTGCTGAAAATGCCATGGAGGCCTGTGCTGATGAGCCTTGTAAAATTGAACTTGAAGTGTATCAACAAAGTGAATATTTGATGCTGGTGATGCGTGATAATGGCCCCGGCCTGAGTGCGGCACAACAGGAAAAAATATTCCAGCCATTTTATACGCAACGAGAAAAAGGAACCGGCCTAGGTTTGGCCGTTGCGCAATCTATAGTGCAGGCCCATCACGGTGATTTAGTGGTTCGTTCGCAACCAGCAAATGGGGCAAGTTTTTATATTTGTTTACCGTTAAATAGAAGTGAGCAGTTTATCGCGAGCGGGCAAGTTAAAAGGTTTGATTTTGAAAAAGAAAAGATGCCAATGAACCATAAATCAGTATCTGAAACGCTTATGGGATCATTGGAGGAATAATATGAATAATAATACACAGTCAATTATCGATATTCTTGTTGTGGAAGATGATCCTCAATTGCGTGAGGCGATTTGTGATACATGTGAGCTTTCAGGATATTCGGTGATTTGTGCCGAGCATGGTCAGGCCGCTTTATCAAGATTGACCGAATATAAGTTCAAGTTGGTAATCAGCGATGTGCAAATGCAACCTATGGACGGTATTGAGTTATTAGAGAAAATTAAACAACAGCAGCCAGAACTACCGGTTGTTGTTATGACGGCCTATGCAAGCATTGAAAAGGCCGTTGATGTTATGCGCCTGGGTGCTGCTGACTACCTGGTTAAGCCATTTGAAGTTGAAGCACTACAGGATGTTATCCAGCGCTTAATGTCGAAAGAAACAATTCTTACATATGAAACGGAACTGTTGACTGAAGATGAAAAAATGCAGTCGCTTAAATTACTCGCAAGTAAGGTGGCACAAAGTGAAGCAACCGTACTATTAAGTGGCGAAAGTGGATCTGGTAAAGAAGTATTTGCGCAGTTTATTCATAACCAGTCAAAACGTGCAGAGCAACCATTTGTTGCAATTAACTGTGCAGCTATTCCAGAAAATATGCTTGAAGCCGTTTTATTTGGTTATGAAAAAGGTGCGTTTACTGGCGCGCATCAGGCAACCCCGGGTAAATTCGAACAAGCTCAAAATGGCACATTGTTATTGGACGAAATTTCCGAAATGGACATTTCGCTTCAGGCAAAGTTGCTAAGGGTTATACAGGAAAAGGAAGTTGATCGTTTAGGGGGCAGAAAAAGTATTAAACTAAATGTACGAATTTTAGCCACTACGAATCGTAATCTTAAGCAGGCAGTTGAGACGGGTGATTTTAGAGAAGATCTTTTTTATCGTATCAGTGTTTTCCCTATTCAAATACCACCTTTGCGGGATCGTGTAGCCGATATTATTCCTATTGCGACCAAGCTGTTGAATAAACACGCAGCTTATCCAGTGAATGCATTGATGTTGGCAGCTGATGCACAACAAAAACTATTGAATTATTCATGGATGGGAAATGTTCGTGAATTAGAAAATGTCATGCAACGTGCGTTGATATTTAAAGATGGCACTGAGATTAATGCCGACAATATTCATTTTGAAACCGATAATTATGCTGCGGTGAGTTCGTCGGTGTCGATGCAAAGTACATCTCAAGATTCAGAATTAGTTAATGGCTTAAAAGATCGTGAGCAGCAACTAATACTTGAAGCTCTAAAAGCAGGTAAAGGCAGTCGCAAGTATGCGGCAGAACGATTGGGAATTAGCCCGAGAACGTTACGCTATAAATTAGCAAAAATGCGTGACTCAGGTATTACAGTGTAATTGGTGGAGGATATTTAGAATGTCAAATATGAATATACAATCAGTTTTATCGCAAATGCGCGCGATGGAAGCCCAGGCAAAGTCACCTGTTGGCACAGAGGCCATGCAGATAAATCAATTGCCCTCTACACAAAAAACGGACTTTGCAGATGTTTTGGCGAATTCGATTAATTCTGTCAATGAAACGATGATGGCATCTGGGAAAATGGCCGCGGCTTTTGAAAAAGGTGATTCCAATGTATCGATGGCTGAATTAATGATTACCATGGAAAAATCCAGTGTATCGATGCAAGCCATGACGCAGGTGAGAAACAAATTGCTCAGTGCATATCAGGAAATTATGAATATGCCAGTTTAGGTATGCGAATTTATTTGTGTGCAACAAAACACTATATCGCTTTAGCATAATGCTTTAATTAAAGGTTTTTAAAATGGCAGATCAAGCAGCAACTGCACCCGCAACGATGATGATACCAGTACCACGAATGATAGGTACCTTGCTAGGTATCGTGGTGACTGTACTGGTTAGTATAGGTATTTATACCTGGGGAACTGCACCGAATTATTCTGCTTTGTATAATGGGCTTGAGCCCGGTGATGCATCTGAAGTGGTGACTGCATTACAGGCTGCGGGCATACCTTATGAATTAAATTCAGCCTCGGGTTCGGTAATGGTGGAAAGTGGACGTGTGCATGAGGCACGTATAAAACTTGCATCGCAAGGCTTGCCAAAAGGTACGGCAGTGGGTGTGGAAATGTTGCAGGAAGAGCAAAATTTTGGCACCTCTCAATTTGTAGAAAGCGCGCGTTATCATCATGCAATGGAGGTTGAACTAGCCAGAACAATTAGCACAATGCGTAATGTTAAATCGGCACGTGTGCATTTGGCAACGCCTAAAAGCTCCGTTTTTGTGCGTAAAAAAGAAAAACCAAGCGCTTCAGTTGCATTAAATTTATACGGTGGCAGAACGATTGAAGATAGTCAGGTGAATGCTATTGTGCATATGGTGGCATCGAGCATAGCTAGTTTATCTACTGAGAACGTTACGGTTGTTGATCAAAGTGGTCGCTTACTATCTTCTGGTGATGATGCCGGTAATGTCGCAATGAGCGCCTCACAATATGACTACACGAGACAGGTGGAGAAAGACTACCAATACCGTATTGAGCATTTACTTGAACCTATTATGGGCGTTGGTAAAGTGCGCGCAACCGTCAATGCAAGCATCGATTTCAGCAGTCAGGAAAGTACTGAAGAATTATTCAATAATGACAACCAGACTTTGCGCAGTGAGCAAACATCAGAATCAAATCGTTCTTCAAAAAGTGGTGGTGGCGTACCAGGAACCCTGGCGAATCAGCCACCTGAAGGTGGTCGTTTAGTTGCCGGCGCTGGTGAGGTTGATGGTACAGGTAGTACTACAGCGAGCCCATCAAATTCAAACCGAAATTCAGTACGCAACTATGAAGTCGATAGAACTATTCGTCATTCACGTCAAAATACCGGTGCAGTTAAGCGCTTAACAGTTGCTGTATTAGTGGATGATAAGGTACTTGTAGAAGATGGCGAAACAACACGTACACCATTAACTACTGAAGAGATTGAGCGTGTGACAACCCTGGTACAGCAAACAGTTGGTTATACTAAAGATCGCGGTGATGTGGTTAATGTGATTAATGCGTCATTTACGCCGTTAGAAGCCATTGAGGCTTTGCCGGAACCAGGACTTATGGATAATAAGTGGGTACAGTTCGCGTTAAAATGGATATGGCCGTTTATACTAATACTAGTGGTTATATTTACGATATTGAAGCCGTCTATTAGTGGCTTAACAAGTTATGTTCCTCCTGCCCCTGTGTTACCTTCAGCTGAAGCGGGTGGTGGTGAGTCTGGTGGCTCAATGGGCGCAGGTGGTATGCCGCAGTTAGGGCATCAGGGAGCGCCTATTCCTATGCCTGAAGATCATAATGCCAAAGTAGATTTTGCCCAGTCGATGGTTCAGCAGGACCCAGGAAAGGTGGCTAATGTTGTTAAGGACTGGATTGGCAACGAATCTTAATTTAGTTTATATATAAAAAGCTTATAAAAAATTAGTAATTAGAGAAAAGCGTATGGCAGAAAAAATTCCAATGACATTGAGTGGCGTACAACGAGCGGCTGTATTGTTAATGTCTATGGGTTCGTCAAATGCTGCTGAAGTGTTGAAGCATCTTAATCCTAAAGAGGTACAAAGTTTGGGCGCTGCTATGGCGACGCTTGAGAATGTAAACAAGGCCACTATGGAAACAGTGATGGATCAATTTATTTCTGAGGTGAATAACCAGACATCGGTGGGTATAGGTTCAGAAGACTATATTCGAGACATGATGGTTAATGCATTGGGCGAAGATAAAGCCACCAGTATGATTGATCGTATTTTGTTGGGTAGTGGTAATAAAGGTCTGGAGTCACTTAAGTGGATGGATGCTCGTCAGGTGGCAGAAGTGATCCGCCTGGAACACCCGCAAATAATTGCTATCGTATTATCCTATTTAGATCCGGATCAGTCATCTGAAGTATTAAAAATGTTACCTGAACGTGCGCGCCCAGATATTTTAATGCGTGTGGCATCACTGGAAGGTATACCTCCCTCGGCCTTGCAAGAGCTTGATAAAATCATGGAGAAACAGTTTTCCGGCACACAAAATGTTAGCCAAAATAACATGGGTGGATTTAAGACAGCCGCTAATATTTTAAACTTTATGGATTCATCAATTGAAAGCGCAATAATGGAAAGCATTGGTGAGCATGATCAGGAAATGCAGGACAGTATATCTGAATTAATGTTTGTATTTGAGAACTTAAATGAAGTTGATGATCGGGGGATACAGGCGCTGCTACGAGAAATTTCTACCGATACATTAACGCTTGCTCTGAAGGGCACAGATGAGGGACTTAAAGATAAAATTCTTAAAAACATGTCAAAACGTGCATCTGAAATGTTACGCGAAGATATGGAAGCACGTGGCCCTGTTCGTTTGAGTGAAGTTGAAGCAGCACAGAAAGAAATATTAAGCACCGCACGCCGCCTGGCAGATGATGGTGAAATTAGTCTGGGTGGTTCGGGTGGAGAAGAGTTTGTCTAATTCGTCACAGCGTATAGCTTTTTATTTTCCTGGAATAAATATAAATAATAAGAAAATTTATTTATGAGAAAACCGTATAGCGTTCCGGATATTGAAGTAAAGCATTATGTTATGCCAGAACTGCGTGGGCGTATTGTTGGTTTACGTGACGATATCGTCAAGCCTCAAACCGTCGAAGAAATAGAGGCCTTACAAAAACAGGCGTATGATGAAGCCAAAAAAGCAGGTTATGCGGAAGGCTTGAAAAATGGTTTGCAGGAAATGCAAGTTAAAGCAAATAAGCTACAGGCGGTGTTTAATTTTTTGCAAAATCCACTAGAAGAAATGGATCAACAGGTCGAATATCAATTGACTGAATTATCCATGACTTTGGCTAAACAACTGCTAAGAAAAGAAAGTAGTGCTGATGAGAAACACATTAATACATTAATACATGAGTCGCTGGAATTCTTGCCTGTAAAGGCACAAAATATATGTGTGCGTTTAAATCCAGAAGATATATTGTTACTTAATCAAGCCGACATTGATACCAATGAACAGACGTGGAGCTGTGTTTCTGATGCAGCTGTAACAGCGGGTGGTTGTATTATTGAATCTGATACATCGCATGTTGATGCGAGTATGGAAAAACGTGTTGAGCAACTGGTAGAGCAACTGGGATTAAAACCATCGACAGGTATTGACGATGTTGCAGAGTGAGCACTTTCAGCGATGGATAGATGGCTTATCTAAAAAACAGTCATTAATTACCTCGCCTGAGCCAATCGTTGAAGGCCGTTTAACACGCATGGTGGGTTTGACTCTTGAGGCCGTGGGTTGTGAAGCTGCGGTGGGTACGAGTTGTAATATTGTAGCACCAGGCAACCATACAATAGAGGCAGAAGTCGTTGGCTTCTCTGGTGATAAAACATATTTAATGGCAATGGGCGAAAGCCGTGGCCTTGTACCTAACGCAAAAGTAATTCCCATTGGGCATTCCAGCAGTATTAAAATTAGTGATGATTTTTTAGGTCGAGTCATTGATGGTCGTGGTCGTCCACTTGATGGCAAAGGGCCAATTAATGTCGACTCTGAAACATCGAAGGAAATGCCTCTGGCAGGAAGGGCAATTAATCCATTACAACGTGAGCCTATTAAACAACCGCTGGATGTCGGTGTGCGTGCAATTAATTCCTTATTAACGGTGGGTCGCGGTCAGCGCATGGGGTTGTTTGCGGGTACCGGTGTCGGTAAAAGTATTTTACTGGGTATGATGACCAAGTACACAGAGGCCGATGTGATAGTCGTGGGCTTAATCGGTGAACGTGGCCGTGAAGTAAAAGAATTCGTACAGGATATTTTAGGTCCGCAAGGTTTACGCCGCGCATGTGTTGTTGCAGCGCCTGCCGATTCATCCCCCTTAGTAAGAATACATGGCGCGATGTTAGCGACCAGTGTTGCAGAATATTTTCGCGACAAAGGGAAAAAGGTTTTATTGTTGATGGATTCGCTTTCGCGTTTTGCACAGGCACAACGTGAAATTGGCTTATCCATTTCTGAGCCTCCGGCGACTCGCGGTTATCCACCTTCAGTGTTTGCAAAAATACCACAGCTCGTAGAACGTGCAGGAAATGGCACTGTTGGACAGGGTTCTATTACCGCTTTCTATACGGTACTTGCAGAAGGTGATGATCAGAACGATCCGATTGCCGATGCGGCGCGTGGTATCCTTGATGGGCACATCGTGCTTTCACGTCAATTGGCTGATATGGGGCACTACCCCGCGATTGATCTTGAATCATCCGTTAGTCGTGTTATGCCAATGGTTATATCGCCTGAGCAATTACAGGCCAGCTTGCAAATTAAAAAGCTATACTCCGTATATGAGCAAAACAAAGATCTCATTAATGTGGGCGCTTATCAGCAGGGCAGTAATGAGTCGATTGATCAATCAATCGCAATGCAACTAGATATTCAGAAATTCATGGCGCAAGGTATGAATGAGGCGGTGCCTTTGAGTGAAAGCCAGCGTGAATTAGACCAGTTGTTAGCCCGCGCAAATGAAGTTCTTAAGCAGGAATAGTAACTGCAAATAGTTAATATATTTTAAAAGTAGTTTTATGATGCGATCCAAACGTATGCAACCCATTGCTCACCATGCAGAGCAAATACAGCAGCAGGCAGTACAGGTATTTGTTGCAGCGCAGCAAGCCGTGGTGGATGCGCATGTACAGCTTGAGCAATTAATTGAATACCGTGTGGAGTACAGTAATAATCGGGTGAATGTTGGTTTAAATGCTTTGCAGCTTAGAGATTACCAATTGTTTTTACATAAGTTGAATTTAAGCATTGATCAGGCACGCAGCAATATTGAATTAAAAAAACAGCAGTGTGAAAAAGAAAAGCTTATTTGGTTAAAAACACGTTCACGTAGTAAGGCGCTGGACGTCGTTATCGAAAAATATCAACAGCAAGAAACCATTCTCGCTGCTCGAATTGAGCAGAAAGAGCAGGATGAACACGCAAGTCGTATAAGCTCTAAATCTAAGCTATAAATTTTATATATTTCAATCCTCTCTTCAATGTAAGGCGCTATCTATCGTAGCATCTACTATTCGTAATATTGGCCTGTGTATTGCATTTCCCATAAGTGACAATGCAAACATAGACACAGGGTACTTTTATGCAACTACAACACCTAGCAGATTTTAATTTGGCTAGCACCAAGAAAGCAGGCGTAGATCATAAAGCTGAATCAAAGGCGTTCAAGGCCGATGATGCTGAGCAGGGCACTCCATTCAAGGATCAGGTTGATAAACACATCGATCAATCGAAAGCCGAGTCTAATCAAAATAAAACCAATAATAATCAACAGGATAGCACTAAAGAAGGCGATGCCTCTGATGAAACAGTGGCGTCTGATTCTGATGTTCATGCCTCTCAGTCAGAGGTATCTGAACAATCAGAAAACAATATAAATACAGAGCTTAAAACAGATGATGGCCAGCTAGCAGACGAGGTAACTGTATTTAACAATATGTTGAATGTGACCCTGACACCCTCTGAATCGCCCGAGGATAGTGGTCCCTTAATGGCCTCCGCATTGCCGGAAACTGGCAAACAATTGCCGCTTTCAACTGCTCTGCCATCTCAAGTCGTTAGTCAGCAAGCCTTATCCTCTAAAGAAATGCCGGTGATACAGCAAACGGCATTAACGCAAAAAACAGTTACTCCAGCAGTAGGCCCTGTCGTGACAGCGATGCCTGATGTTGACCCCGAGCTAGTCGGTGTTGATTCGAAGGCCTTTAAATCTGTAGTTGTTAGTGAAAAGCCTGGTTTTTTGAATACACAGGGCACCACTGTGAAGAGTGAATTGCCAGCTGCCGAGATGATTGCAAATGCATCTCGTATGCAACAGGTGCCATTGGCAACGGCTTTATCTGATAGCCTTGGTATAGGGCAAAATATTCATGCGTCACCTACACCTGCAGCTGCGACAGCGAGTCTCAGTGCCTCTATGAGCAGTGCTGCGTCTTTGAGTAGTAGTCTAAGTACTGCTATTGGGGCACCAGTTCAGGGCTCTGAATGGCCCAGACAAATGACAGAACAAGTTTCTATGATGGTGAAGGGTGAGTTTCAACAAGCTGAATTAAAACTGAACCCTGCTCATCTGGGGCCGTTGGAGGTGAAACTACATATTAGTGATGATAAGGCAAATATCAGTTTTGTTACGCAGCATGCACCCGTCAGAGATGCTATTGATTCAGCTATACCCAGATTAAGGGAGATGCTGGAAGAGCAAGGTTTAAATCTGGTCAATGTGGATGTTTCCACACAGTCCGAACAGCAGCAGGCAAATGAGGATGCACAGCAAGCTCTAAACGCTGATCCTGATGTAAATATCTCTGATGCAGATGTGATTACACAGGGCGTGACTTCATCAGTTGAAGTTGAAATAGACACAGGCCTTAGCCTTTACGCTTAATTAGTGCTTTTTGCATAAATTCAGCGTTTAAATTTCTACGCATATTACATATGTTAGTTACTGTGCGCCCTTTGCTTTAATCAGGTATTTCATATCTGTATATCAATGATATCGGTATTTAAAATAAATCAGTTATACTTTATTTACTTGATATCATTTTCAATCCCCTATAAAAATTAGCAGGCAGATGTTTTTTTAAAGGAAAGCAGCGTTTCTGATCTATACGGTTGGTTTAATAAGCCAGGATAGTCTATAAATACATACTATTAGATAATAAAGAGTAACAAGAGAAAGTACTCCGCAGGACATAACAGTATGGCAATCATTTCAGCAGTGGATGACACTTCATCAATCAGATAGATGGCTGCATTATCTTTATTAGGCACTTGCAAAGTGAGGCCAGTTTCAGGTTCGCAGCTATGTTAATGCGGCTAACTGAATCATCATCAGACAACAAGCGCCAGGTAAGGCTGCTGGTGCAACAGGCAGGATTGTAAAGCTATTTAATGCTGACCAATATATTAAGTATGTAACAGCTAGAACTGAAAAGCGAAAAAGATATGGATGAAGGTGATGTTGAGCTCCTTTAATAATTTACTAAACAGGATTTGCTTATGAGTGTGACTATTGATGTTTCTAATGACAATAAAACAGCTACTATAAAAATAAATGGTCGATTTGATTTTAGTTTACATAGTGAGTTTAGAAAAGCATATAAAGATGTGAAGCTTGAAAATGGAGAATACTCGATTGATTTAGAAAATACAGAATACCTTGATAGCTCTGCATTAGGCATGTTGCTGCTATTAAAAGAACATACCGAATCTCAATCAGCTACGGTACGTTTAATTAATTTTAATGATGAAATAAAAGAAATATTATCAATTGCAAGTTTTGATAAATTATTCACATTAGGATAGTCCTTGATAAGTTCTCAGCATCAGCCGAAAAAAGTTCTTATTGTCGATGATGATTTAACCAATAGAATAGTGCTACGTGCCTTATTGAAACAATCTGGCTATGAATCAATAGAGGTAGAAAATGGCGAACTGGCCGTTGAAGCAGTAGAAAAAAATCATATTGATATTATCTTGTTAGATGTGATGATGCCGGTTATGGATGGCTATCAGGCTGCAAAAGTAATTAAGAGCCGCGGAGATCGTTTCATACCTATAATATTTTTAACTGCTCTGACAGATGAGGAAGCTCTTGCGAAATGTATTGAAGCGGGTGGAGATGACTTTTTAACAAAACCGTACAACCACATACTATTAAATTCAAAAATAGATTCAATGTTGCGCATTGCGGGTCTGTACCAGAATATTGAAGCTAAAAACAAGGCCATAAAAAATCACAATCTGCAAATGTTGCAGGAAATGAATGTTACCAAAAAATTATTTGAAAAGATTAGCTCAAATGATTATAGAGGTGATGATACGGGCTTGCATTATTCTATGTCACCTATGACTATGTTTAATGGCGATATAATACTGGCAGAAAAAAATCAAACAGGAGGTTTGGATATTCTCATAGGTGACTTCACCGGGCATGGACTGTCTGCAGCAATCGGCGCCATGCCAATGTCTGATATTTTTTATAGTATGACGAAAAAAGGCTTTTCTTTTGCAGAAATATTAACTGAAGCAAATGCAAAATTAATAGATTTACTGCCTACGGAAATGTTTATGGCCGCAGGCTTAATAAGCGTAGATAGAAGTAACAACGTTGTTAGTATTGTAAATGCGGGTTTGCCTGATATTTACTTATACCGTAACAATCAAATAGTGCGCACCTTTAAGTCCAAAAACATTCCATTTGGAATCAATAAAATAACGGCTCAGCAAATAGAAGTTGAGATGATGCCATTAGAGTATGGCGATAGATTTTACGTTGCTACAGATGGAGTAATGGAGGCAACCAATAAAAATGGAGAGATGTTTGGTCTGCATAGATTGCTTAAAACGTTTAAAGATAATACGCAGGGTAGTGAGTTGTTTAATTCTATCTTATCTGATTGTGCCGATTTTTGTGAAGGCGCTGCGCAAACCGATGACATAACATTGTTAGAATTATGCCATATTGAAAATATATATTATGGCGATGATGTAGAGTTCACAAATGAATACTGCGATCCGTCAAATTGGAGTATGCAGTTTAGTCTAGATATAAAAAGCCTGCGCCAGTTTGATGTGCTGCCATTTATTATGCAGGTAATAAATCAACTTCAGCCCTTAGAGAGTGGGCGAACTAGCTTGCATACGGTATTAACCGAAATGTTTACTAATGCACTAGATCACGGTGTTCTTAAATTAGATTCGTCAATGAAGAGCACGTCGCAAGGTTATATGGACTTTTATCAGGAAAAACAAAAACGTCTTGAGTCATTAGAAACTGGGAATATCCAAATTCTCATTTCTCATGAATTAATGGATGATGGCCATAGTGGACGCCTAACGCTGGTTATCACCGACAGTGGTGACGGCTTTGATTTCGCATCACCTGAAACTGATAAAAATAAATATTCTGGTCGTGGGCTTAAGCTAGTTTCATCTTTATGCACGGAAATGAAATTTCTGGGCAAGGGTAATTCTGTAATGGCCTATTACGATTGGAGTCGAAAGGAGTCGTAAGTCTTTTTATCTGCTGCAGTTATCTACGTATCTTTATCTACATACTTTATGCCTTTCGACGAATAAATATGTATGAAAGCATAATCTGTCCGAACTTAAACAAGCATACGCTGGCCAAATATATTGTGTAATTATGAGAGGTCGGCTTCCACCACAGGCTGTGTGAAAACTCTAATAAGGATATAATAAGTCTTTCCAACGTGAGGCCATCTAATGAGTGGATTCATACAGGGCGAAACGCGTCACCAAACCACCTTGTTTCCTGAAGCACTCGACGATTACATAATCGAAGAAAATCCCATCCGTGTTGTTGATGCCTTTGTCGATAGTATTGATCTTTTAAGTCTAGGTTTTAAAACCATCCCTGCTGACACCGGCCGACCTGGTTATCACCCATCGCTGATGCTCAAGTTATTTATTTACGGTTACCTAAACCGTATCCAGTCCTCACGTCGTCTGGAAAGAGAAACCGGTCGTAACGTTGAGTTGATGTGGTTATTAGAGCGATTGTCACCGGACTTCAAAACCATTGCCGATTTCAGAAAAGATAATAGCAAAGGCATTAAAAACACTTGTCGCACATTCATCGAGCTTTGTCGCCAAATGAATATGTTTACCGACACAGTCGTTGCTATTGATGGCAGTAAATTCAAAGCGGTTAATAATAGTAAAAAGAATTACACATCATCAAAGCTGTAATTTCATGTTGATAGGTTTGAAAAACATCTCGCCGAGTATTTGAAGTAACTTGATGAGGGTGACAAAAATGAGAGTAAGACTGTTGATGATAATATCATTAACGATAAAATATCCTGGCTTAAAAAAAGACTGGTTAAGTTAAAAGCCATGGAAGAAAAAGTGAACAAGCATCCTGAAAAACAAGTGTCTACCACCGACCCTGATTCCCGGCTAATGAAAACAAAAGGCATGAGTCGACTCGTTTGTTACAACGTGCAAAGCGCTGTTGATAGCAAGCACCATCTTATTGTTGCTCATGAAGTGACGAATAAAACGGATAGGGGGCAGCTATGCCGGATGGGCAAGAAGACACAAGCAGCACTGAAGGAAAAGGATATCACGGTGATTGCCGATAAAGGCTATTACAGTGGAGTTGACATAAAAGACTGTCAGGATAATCGAATGGCCGTTATCGTACCGAAAGGCGATACTTCTGGCAGTGAGAAAAAAGGCATATTTAACCGCTCACTGTTTAAGTACGATGAAGGTAGAGATGTCTATATCTGCCCTGCAAATAAGGAGATGACATATCGTTTTTCGGGCGTTGAAAAAGGCCTAACCATGAAACGCTATTTTTTGGACATCATGACCTGCAGAGCATGTCATCTTAAACCCAATTGTTCGAAAGGTAAGCAGCAGCGCAGAATAGCGCGTTGGGAACATCAAGGTAAAATTGACCGTATGGAAGATTTAAAGGCAACCTTGCCCAATAGTATGTTGATAAGAAAACAAACGGTAGAGCATCCATTTGGAACGATTAAATCTTGGATGGGCGCAACATATTTTCTAACCAAGATATTCAAAAATGTCCGTACGGAAATGAGCCTTCATGTGTTGGCTTATAACCTGACAAGAATGATAAAAATAAAAGGTACTCAAGGATTAATCTGTGCGATGCAGACCCAGTGAGTCTCAACTCACTTCAACCTTTGTTTTAGCACCCTGTTAAGGTGAGTTTAATGAGATTACAGCGGTTGTAAATTTTGATGATACTTTTTTATGAGCTAAAGTAGCTTACCACCAGAATCTTTATGTGCAGCCAGAATGGATATTACGTTGGTGAACATATAGAAAAGAGAGTTTTCACACAGCCTGACCGCAAAGCGGTCATACATGATGTTCATCCAAGCTGCACCTATAAACGGACATTGACGCATTAAATACTGTCGCTTAATTAGGCAAAAAATAAGATTTAGACAGTGTCACGATTACGTGGAAAGTATAACGGGATAGAAATATGCTAAACCATTGATTATCTGTCAAAGTAAATGCTATAACGGGGTCTGAATATAAATGTATAACGAGACGCGGGGCCTCGTTAATTCAACTGTTAGGCATTCAAACAAGGGAATAAAATGAGAATCACAATAATATTCGTCATATTACTACTGTCTTCATTAACAGCAAATGCAGGAAGCACAACGATAAATTTTAATGACACTAATTATTTACATCGCTGGTCAAAAGCAACACAACATGAATTCACGCCTAAAGATCAACCTGATTTAACAAAATGGGATGATATGATCACAGTAAATTACTACACAGATGTAAAAGATGGTGAACAACTAGCATTAATAGCAAATAACCTTTTATCCACATACAAAAAATATGGTGCTAAGATTTTAAGAACAAACTCGATTCCTCGTACTCCACAAAACACAGCCGAGCATTTAATTGTAGTTATATTTGGTCAATCTAAATTTATCGAATTTGTCCAAGCGCGCATAAAAATAAACGATGGCATGGGGGCCTCGATAGTTTACTCACATAGAATGTATGGCGATAAAATTGGTGAAAAAATGAGTCAATGGTTGCAGTCCAATGGCCCAACATTGGAGAGAAAACTAATGTCACTGGATCAAATCCCATCATTTAACCAGCTAGACAAGTTAGTGAAAAATTGAAAATATGCCTAAAAATGTATAACGAGACACGGGGTCTCGTTAATTCAACTGTTAGGGTCATAAAAGAAGAGAAAGGATGATATTACTTTTATTACTGTTAATCATAATTCCTATCTTTGCTTATAAATGGGCAAAGTCTAATCATCCAGTTTATAAATTTATAATTCTAGGTGTTTCATTCGGAGCAATCGTTGCGCCTTTTTCAATGGGGCTGTATGCAACCTTCTTTATACCTTTCATAGGCCTTCCTACTGGCATGCTTGGCTTAGCTATGGTTATGTTTCATAGTGGCCCAGGTTATCAATTGGCAATTGAGCTACAACTCATACCGTCTGGTGTAGTTACAACGGCCTCTAGTAATATAATCATTGCCATAATAAACGGGGTTGCATGGAGTTTAATATATGGCATTATCGGCTACGTCATTGACAAGATCCGTAACAATAGGCAGAACCCTAAAAATGTATAACGAGACGCGGGGCCTCGTTAATTCAACTGTTATATACAAAAAGAATTAAATATGGAATATATATTTTGAATGTTAGGAATAAATTTAAAATCGGTAATGAATATATAAAAAGAGACACATGGCTTAATCTACCTTCTATAATTGCAGTCTTGTTTGTAGCATTAACAAAAGGAGAAGATGGCTTAGGTTTTTGGCCAACATTAATACTTGGTTGGTTAATTTATAGTTTTACTTGGGTTGGCGCATTAGAATTAACTATTGCTAATAAAACCACAGCTAACAAAAAACAATATTATTATTTAACTTTTATTTTCCAATTTATATTTATATGCTTATGTCTAGCCTACGTACTTATCATATAAAAATGTATAACGAGACGCGGGGCCTCGTTAATTCAACTGTTAGGGCTAAAAACAAAAATGCCAGAAGTCATAGGAATTGATCATATTTATATTACGGTGAGTGATTTAAAGCGCTCAGCTGAATTCTATGACTTTGTAATGGAGATACTTTGTTTTCGTAAGAATGCTTTCACTCTTAATAATGAAGAGCATGTACAATATTTTAATAGGTATTTTGGCTATGTTCTTGGGCCTGCCCGGAGTGAGAACAAGCACAATCAAAATTTACCAGGTCAGCATCACTTATGTATGAGAGTAGAAAGTAAAGAAGATGTACAGGAAATTGCTGATGCTCTAATAAAAAATAACATTAAGGTAAGTGAGCCAAAGCTCTATTCAGAATATGCCAATGATTATTACGCTATATTTTTTAAAGATCCAGATGGAATAGAGCTTGAAATCACAAATTACAGACAAGAGCGTCGAGACCGCTATGATAACTGGTAATAAATGCCGTAAAAATGTATAAAGAGACAGAGGGTCTCGTTAATTCAACTGTTATGTGTAAATGAGAAAAACATGGAAGTTGTTACTAGTATTGAAGTTACTGAAAAGATCAAACAATACCCTGAAGACATTCAAGTTAAATTAGAGTTTTTACGTAATCTAATATTGGAAACAGCTTCAGAAATTGAAGGTGTGAATAAAATCGATGAAACACTAAAATGGGGCGAGCCAAGCTTCACAACCAAATATGGAAGCACTATAAGAATTGACTGGAAAGCAAAGCACCCAAATCAGTACGCTATCTATTTTCATTGTAAAACAAAACTAGTTGATACTTTCAAAGAGCGTTATAAAAACTCATTCAAATTTGAAGGCAATAGAGCAATTGTATTTAACATCGATGAAAATGTGCCTGTTGAAGAACTAAAGCACTGTATAGAGCTGTCATTAACTTATCACTCTATAAAAAACCTACCTATGCTAGGCTTATAGCATGCAATTATTACAAATAAGTAAAACACATAATATGCGTTAAATGTCTGCTTTATGATGTGTTGACCAGGTTACAACCGTCTGCAAATGATTCAGACTATGTGAAAACTAAATTTATAAATAATAACACTAGTGTCCCGTTAAGAACTAAATAAGTAAGTCTGGAGACCCTTTAATTTTGTTACAACGAAATCACGACAAGTCATTTGTAAGCCACTTTTTTGGAGCCATGATTGGCATGTTCTGGCGATATTACTAAGAAATTATGATCCAGATTTACCAGAGAAAGAATATAACTGGGATGATGGAGAAGACGATACGGAGTATTTAGGTTATGAAGGAAATTAACGTAATGGTTCATATTTGTCACTCCTTTACTAGCTTAATTTAAGGAATCTTTTTTCATGCTGCTTTAAATTGATAAAACCATTAATCAAATGCATCAACCACAAAATCAACGAAAGCGCGTACTTTTGCAGTGAGATATTGCCGGTGTGGGTAAACTGCGAACACATCAAGTTTCATCGTGTCGTAATCATCTAAAATGATTTGCAGGTCACCATTGGCCACTTCCTGTTCGCAGGTGAATAATGGTAAGCGTGTTATGCCGATACCTTGTAACAACATCGCCACCTCAATCGCAGCATTATTACACATCGCACGTGGCTCGACTGTAACACTAGAGCGTAAGCCGTCTTTATAAAAATCCCACTGTGTCGGTGTTGGTAACAGGGAATAGGCTATACAGTCGTGCTGTGCCAGGTCTTCAACCTTTTTCGGGCAACCTTTGCGTTTTATGTAATCGGGCGATGCAACCACAACAGCCCTTGAGGAAGTGAATTTTCGTGCCACCAGGTTGGTATCTTTAATCTCACCAACACGGATCACCACATCATAACCTTCAGCAACCACATCGATAAGACGGTCATTAAATTCTACTTCCAGTTTCACCTCGGGATAGCGATGCATAAACTGCGATAGAACATTGAGTAAATATTGTGAACCGAAACTTACTGGTGCATTAATACGCAGCAAGCCGCTTGGCCTTTCCTGCAATTGATTGATCGAACGTTCTGCATTTTCCGCATCAATCACTATCTGGTTACAGCGCTCGTAATAAGCTCGGCCTGCATCGGTCAAGCTGATAGTCCGCGTGGTGCGATTAAGTAAGCGGCTACCTAAACGCTTCTCCAGGCGCGTGACCTCCTTACTCACGTAGGAGGTGGAATGCCCCAGCGCATGCGCAGCTGCAGTAAATGAACCGGCATTTATTACCTCGACAAATACGGCTATGCCATCTAATAGGTCAGTATTTGCGACTTTCTGAACCATGCTTTTTGTGCTCTATATGGAAACAGTGTTTTTCTATATGCTGTATTTATTAACATATGTGGACAATAGTACACTACTTCCAACGTTATCGCATTAGCCAGACAAGAACGTTAAAACAAGCCATTAACCGGAGATAGGCACATGAAAATACTCGCATTCGCAGCAACCAGCAGTTCAAAGTCCATCAACAATCAGCTGGTTAGCTACGCAGCCAACCAGCTTGCCAGTCAGCATGAAGGCACAGAAACAGAAATACTCAATATCAATGATTATGAGTTGCCTTTATTCAGTGAAGACAGAGAAGTCGAACTCGGCCAACCCGAGCTGGCAAAAGCATTCTTGGACAAGATCGGTAACAGCGATGCCGTCATTATTTCCTTTGCCGAACACAATGGCTCATACACCGTGGCCTATAAAAATATTTTCGATTGGGCATCGCGCATCAACCCGAAAGTGTTCCAGAACAAGCCTATGGTTCTGCTTTCTACATCGCCCGGTCCAGGCGGTGGTGCCAGTGTTCTGGCAACTGCTACTGCATCAGCCCACTTCTTTGATGGCGAGGTCAAAGCCAGTCTTTCTGTGCCCAGTTTCTACGACAATTTCGATAGCGAACAGGGCTACATCAATAATGATGAAATTAATACGCAACTACTCACCGCTGTAAATAGCTTGCTTGAAAGTACTGCATCCGCAATGAAGCAGGCCAGCTAAAACAAAAAATATGATGGAGGACACCATGGAAATAGTAAAACGAAACAGTTTAAAAGTTGCAGGAGGTGGCGATGAGTTCGATCAGTCGCTTAATCATCAAGGCGAGTTTGAACAAGCCTGGGCCGATCCCAGCAACACGCGATTCGATCTGCCTTTAGTCGACGTTAACCAGGTGCTCGCCGAGCACTACCGCACGAGTGATCCGCTCATTTTTACCCGCACAATGCTGTGGGACATGGAGGTACGGAAGGCGTGGAGTCCCGACCGCTATATCCCATCTGTTGTACAGGAAGGGAGCGCTGACGCTTGGAGCAGGCGTTCGGTGGCCGGTGGAGACGAGTCCTTCTTGCGATCATCGCAGCAGCACCTTTGGCTTAAGCCTACGGAGTACGGGTTAGTCCTAGAGCAGGTTTACCTCGACCCCTTGCAGCACAAGGTCACCTTCATAGGAGCAGCGGAACTTTTCGATGTCGACGGGAATATCCTTCGCGCTGGGTCGAGACAACCTCTATTTCACGTCGAGCACTCGGTCGGCGGCGATGAATCGCGGCCACTGAACAAGTGGCGGATTGTTCACCTCACCGACAAGCTCGAGCACAAACTGGTCGAGCGGTTCACGCGCATGGCAAGCGATGTGTGGTTGCCCGAATTTATCGAGGTCTACATCCGAAGTAACTTAAACATCAAGCTGAGCCGTCACGACATCTCCTGACCCCTGTCTTTCATCTAAAGCAAAATATAATGGAGAACATTATGGAAATATTAAAACGAAACAGTTTAAAGGAAGGCGGATTTGCCGGCTTAAAAGAGCATCGCATGGTAAAAGATCCAAAAGTGTTTAGCTCGAAAGAAAACAATGACAGCAGCTGGTCAGGACTGGATAACTTTATCTTCCTTGCCGATGCCCGCTATATGCCTCACGGCGAAACACGTATGCACAGCCATCATGAGCTGGATATTATTTCTGTCATGGTTGATGGTCGAATCGAACATCAAGGATCTTTAGAGCATGGAAAAGATTTATCAGGCAATGATGTACAGGTACAACGTGCCGGCGGCGAAGGCTTTTCTCATAATGAAATTAATCCGGACGCAAGTTGGAATCGTATGATTCAACTATGGGTATTACCCGAAGTTGCCGGTCAGGTAGCTGACTATAAAGTGTATAAGCCTGCAACGGGCGGATTAACTCGTATCTATGGTGGAGAAAACAACAGTAGTACAGACTTTCCGGCGAAAACAAAAATTGATGTCGCTGTGCTTGATAACGGACAACAGATAGAAGTCGATGAACCGTTTCTTGCCTACATAACACGCGGCAAAGGCATTGCGAATAATAAACCAGTTGAAGATGGTGATTTGATTCGTGGTAGCTCAATAAAGTTTAAAGCAGAAGACAATGTGCAGTTAATAGTTGTTCACGCTGAATAAAGATAATGAGTACGAATAAACAGATATCGTCGCCAGGCCGGCATGCAATCGCAATCTTCACCTACGTAATATTATTGCCATTGGTTTATTATATTCCACCATGGTTAATGCATAACGTAACAGAAAACCATCTTTTTGTTACTGCGCTTGCGCTTGCGATTATTGTTCCTATCGTTTCATATGTCGCTTTACCTCTTTTATTTAAATCGTTTGAAATATTAAAGAATTAGTGAATATGGAGTCACGAATATGCGGGGGTTTTTATTCTGCGGCGACAACTATCCTGACATAGAGGGAAGATGCTCTGCCAGTGAAAATAAACGAAAGTCTGTTAGCAATAAAATTTTTACTGACTGTAAGATTTGTTTAAGGTCGCCTTATGAGACTTAGCTGTCTGTTGGTGATTTAGCTGAACTGCCTGCTTACCTGATGCAACGGCCTGCGTATAGTTTGGCGTCCATAAGTATTATCTATCTGATAATCCTAAATCCATCATTTTTTCATATATTCTGCCTGATATAATACGTGATAAATTTATTTGATCAATGTAACCAATTGAATTATATGCTAAAATTTTAAGGCGTGTAAAAAATACTTGCTTTTATGTGATTGGCTATTAAAGTATCACTACATAATACTAAAGCATCGGGTATTTACCGGGTGTTACAGGCTTTTTAAAGCCAGCTACAAGCCAGAATACTGGAGTAAAACATGTCTACACAGAATCATGATCAGGACATTGATCAACAAGAAACCCTCGAATGGTTAGACGCGATTGAAGGCGTACTGCAAGCAGACGGCGCAGACCGCGCGCATTTCTTATTAGAGCAAATGATCGATAAGTTACGCCGTTCCGGTGCCAACTTGCCACACAAACCAAACACAGCATACGTTAATACCATTCCTACTCACCTGCAGCCAAATATGCCGGGTGATAGAAGTATTGAACGTCGCATTGGTGCGCTTATTCGCTGGAATGCAGCGGCAATGGTGGTTAAGGCCAATCGAAAATCAACTGAGCTAGGTGGCCATATTGCGAGTTTTGCATCCGCCGCGACGTTATATGATGTAGGTTTCAATCATTTCTGGCGTGCGCCCAGTCATGAACATGGCGGTGATCTGGTTTTCTTCCAGGGCCACTCAGCACCAGGTATGTATTCGCGTGCCTTTCTTGAAGGCCGTTTTGAAGAAGATCGATTAAATAACTTCCGCCAGGAGGTTGATGGTAATGGTCTGTCATCTTACCCTCACCCCTGGTTAATGCCTGATTTCTGGCAGTTCCCAACCGTATCAATGGGGCTTGGGCCAATCTCGGCAATTTACCAGGCCCGCTTCATGAAGTACTTACAGGACCGTGGTTTGTCCGATACCCGTGACCGTAATGTATGGTGCTTTATGGGTGACGGTGAAACAGACGAACCAGAATCACTAGGTGCCATCTCACTCGCGTCCCGTGAAAAGCTGGATAATTTAACCTTTGTTATTAACTGTAACCTGCAGCGCCTGGATGGCCCGGTGCGTGGTAACGGTAAAATTATTCAGGAGCTTGAGGCGGTATTCCGTGGCGCAGGCTGGAAGGTTATTAAAGTATTATGGGGCGGTTACTGGGATCCATTGCTAGCGAAAGATCATGATGGCCTACTACAAAAACGTATGTTAGAAGCGGTCGATGGCGATTTCATGAACTACAAATCTAAAGATGGTGCCTACGTGCGCGAGCACTTCTTTGGTAAGTACCCAGAATTAAAGGCCATGGTTGCTGATATGTCAGATGATGATATCTGGCGCTTAAATCGTGGTGGTCATGATCCTTTTAAAGTCTATGCAGCGTATGCCGAGGCAGCGAAGCGTGACGGGCAGCCAACCGTCGTGCTTGCGCATAGTGTTAAAGGCTATGGCATGGGTGCCTCGGGCGAAGGCCAGATGCGAACCCACTCACAGAAGAAATTAGACGAAGACGAAATGATTGCTTATAAGAATCGTTTCAATATTCCTATTACGGATGAGCAGGCGGCGCGATGTGATTACTATCGCCCCGATGCGAACTCGGAAGAAATGAAATATATGAAGGCGCAGCGTGACAAACTCGGTGGCCCAATGCCGGTTCGTCAGCGTTTAGCCGCACCGTTAGAAGTGCCAGAGCTTTCTGTGTTTGAGCCAATTACAAAAGGCTCGGGTGATCGTGAAATGTCGACAACGATGGCATTTGTGCGTTTGCTTACCTTAATTACACGTGACAAAAAGATGGGCAAATATGTTGTGCCTATTGTGCCAGACGAGGCGCGTACTTTTGGTATGGAAGGCATGTTCCGCCAGCTCGGTATTTATTCTTCTGTGGGTCAGTTATATACGCCACAGGATAAAGAGCAGGTGATGTTTTATAAGGAAGATAAAACCGGGCAGATTTTAGAAGAAGGTATCAACGAAGCCGGTGCGATGTCATCGTGGATTGCAGCAGCTACTTCCTACAGCACGCATGCAGTAAATATGGTGCCATTTTATATTTACTACTCTATGTTTGGTTTCCAGCGTATTGGCGACCTTGCGTGGATGGCCGGCGATATGCAGGCACGTGGTTTCTTACTCGGCGGTACGGCCGGTAGAACGACACTAGCCGGTGAAGGTTTACAGCATCAGGATGGCCATAGCTTTATGGTGTCTGGCACTATTCCAAATTGTGTATCTTATGATCCTACTTTTGCCTATGAATTAGCGGTCATTATTCAGGACGGTATGCGTCGCATGTATAAGGAACAGGAAAATGTGTTCTATTACATTGCCGTAATGAATGAAAACTACCAGCAGCCTGCCATGCCAAAAGGTGTCGAGGAAGGTATTGTTAAAGGCTTGTACTTACTACAGGGTGGCGGTAAGCGTCGTAAGAAAGTGCAGCTAATGGGTTCAGGTACTATTTTACGTGAAGTGATTGCGGCAGCAGAGTTACTAGATAAAGACTGGTCTATTGATGCGGATATCTGGAGTGTTACCAGCTTTAATGAATTAAAGCGTGAAGGCGAAGATGTAGATCGCTGGAACATGTTGCACCCCTTAGAAGATAAACGCGTAAGCTACGTTGAAAAATGTATGAAAGACAAGCGTGGCCCGGTGATTGCGGCAACGGATTATGTACGTTCTTACTCAGAGCAAATTCGTAAGTGGATTCCTGCAAGTTACTCAACATTGGGTACAGATGGCTTCGGTCGTTCTGATACACGTGCGCAATTACGTAAGCACTTTGAAGTAAACTCTAAATATGTTGCAGTGGCCGCCTTAATGGCACTGGCAGATGATGGTCAGTTCCCGGCAGGTAAGGTTCAGGAAGCGATTGAGAAATATGCAATCAATCCTGAAAAGCCAAACCCTACAACTGCGTAGAATTGCTAAAGCTTATTCTCGGCTCATAATATTAATTATGGGCTATTGGGAATAACAAAAAATTAAAGATTGTTGTAATTATTTTGTTAAATACTGCAACTCAAAAAAACAGTTAAAAACTGGAGTGGAACCATGAGTGAAATGGTCGAAGTAAAAGTTCCTGATATTGGTGATTTCGATACGGTTGAAATTATTGAAATTCTTGTTTCAGTAGGTGATCAGGTTGCCGTAGAAGATTCATTGATAACCGTAGAGTCTGATAAAGCCTCAATGGAAATCCCCAGCAGTCATGCGGGTGTCATAAAAGAAATTAAAGTGAATATTGGTGATGCGATTTCAGAAGGTACAACTGTTGTAGTACTTGAAGCATCTGCAGTCGCAGCAACAGAAGCACCTGCAGAAGAAGTTGCAGCGGTTAAACAAGATGCACCAGCAATACCGGCACCTGCACCAGCGGCAGAACCTACTCCGGCACCTGCGATACAGTTAGACAGCAAGCCTTCACCTACGGCAAATATTAATCCAGTTAGTTTTAAAAATGCGCATGCATCACCGGCAGTAAGAAAGTTTGCACGGGACTTAGGTGTGGATTTAAGTAAGGTTTCAGGTTCAGGCCGCAGCGCGCGCATCGTTAAAGAAGATGTGCAGGGTTTTGTTAAGAAAGTAATGTCGACAGGTGGTGGTTCAGTAAATGGTGCTTCTGCACTCGGTGTTGAAGCAATGCCAGATATAGATTTCAGTCAGTTTGGTGAGATTGAAATAATACCATTAAGTAAAATTAATAAGCTTACAGGTAAGTTCCTGCACCGTAACTGGGTAACGATTCCTCACGTTACACAATTTGATGAAGCGGATATCACATCACTAGAGACCTTCCGCAAACAATCGAATAAAGATTACGAAAAAGAAGGCGTTAAGTTCACTATGCTGGTTTTCATTATGAAGGCGCTAGCCGCGGGACTTAAAAAATACCCACGTTTTAATGCTTCGTTAGAACCCAGTGGTGAAAATTTAATACTCAAAAATTATTTCAATATTGGTGTTGCAGTCGATACGCCAGATGGATTAGTCGTACCGGTTGTTCGTGATGTTGATAAAAAATCACTGGTAGAAATTTCTAAAGAGCTACGTGAAATTTCTGTCAAGGCACGTGACAAAAAATTGAAGCCAGCGGATATGCAGGGCGGCTCTATGTCTATCTCTAGCCTGGGTGGCATTGGCGGAACTAATTTTACGCCGATCGTTAATGCACCAGAAGTGGCTATTTTAGGCGTGTCTAAAGCTGAGATGAAGCCGGTCTGGAATGGCAGTGAATTTGAAGCGAAGCTAATGTGTCCATTGGCATTGTCATATGACCACCGCGTTGTTGATGGTGCCGATGGTGCGCGCTTTATAACTTACGTAAGTCATTTGCTGGCAGATGCTCGTCGTTTACTGCTGTAAACTTATTAACGTCGTTTTTATATAAAGCAAAAAGTGATTTTGTTGGGTAGGCCTTAAGTTTACCCAATGTACAAAGAACATTAAAAAGGCTTAGTTATGAGCACAATAGAAGTCCATGTTCCTGATATCGGCGATTTCGATTCAGTAGAAATAATTGAAGTACTGGTTGCTGTTGGCGACAAAGTAGCAGAAGAAGATTCATTAATAACCGTTGAGTCCGATAAAGCCTCAATGGAAATACCATCGCCAGCGGCGGGTACAATTACCTCTATCAAAGTGGCGGTAGGTGATTCCATTGCGCAAGGTACTTTAATGCTTATGATGGATGTAGCTGATTCAACTGAAGCAGCACCAGCTGCAGAACCTGCAGAGCCAGAGAAAGAAACAGCACCTGCAGCTGAAGCAGTAAAAGAACCAGCACCAGCACCAGCTGCTAGCTTTGCAGGTGATGTCGATGTATCGGCGGAAGTCGTTGTCCTGGGATCTGGCCCTGGTGGTTATACAGCGGCATTTCGTGCGGCGGATTTAGGCAAAAAAGTAATACTCATTGAAAAAGAAGAAGTGCTCGGTGGCGTATGTTTAAACGTCGGTTGCATACCTTCAAAGGCCTTATTGCATGTAGCAGAGGTGGTGAGTGAAGCCAATGAGTTCGAAGAGCTGGGTGTTAAATTTAACCAGCCAAAAATAGATACAAATAAATTACGTGCACATAAAGACGCTGTTATTGGCAAGCTAACCAGCGGCCTTAAAGCCATGGCGAAGCAGCGTAAAGTAACAACGCTTCATGGCTTCGGTAAATTCACCTCGGCAAATACCATTGAAGTAGAAGCATCTGATGGCAGTAAAAAAATCGTTGGTTTTGAAAACTGTATTATTGCTGCGGGTTCATCGGTTACAAAACTTCCGTTCATTCCGTGGGAAGATGAGCGTGTATGGGATTCAACCGATGCACTTGAACTGCACAATATTCCTAAACGTTTATTAGTTGTGGGTGGCGGTATTATTGGTTTGGAAATGGCAACGGTTTACTCTGCACTAGGTGCAAGCGTCACCGTTGTTGAGCTAAGCCCGGGTTTAATTCCGGGTGCAGATCGTGACCTGATTCGTCCGTTTGAGAAAACACTTAAAAAACGTTATGAAAATATTTACACCAGCACCAAAGTAACCGAATTAACGCCAGGCAAAAAAGGCATTGTATGTAAGTTCGAAGGTGCTAAGGCACCGGCAGAAGATACATTCGATAATGTACTAGTTGCTATCGGACGTTCTCCTAACGGTAAGCTGATTGATGCAGAAAAAGCTGGCGTGATTGTAAACGATCATGGTTTTATTCCAGTAGATACGCAAATGCGTACTAACGTAAATAATATTTTTGCGATTGGTGATGTAGTGGGGCAACCCATGCTGGCACACAAGGCAACTCATGAAGCTAAAATTGCAGCAGAAGTTATCGATGGGCAAAAACGTTTCTTCGATGCGCGAGTTATTCCATCCGTTTGTTATACCGACCCCGAAGTTGCATGGGTCGGGCAAACAGAAGAGCAGTTAAAGGCCGATGGCGTAGAGTACGAAAAAGGTGCCTTTCCATGGGCGGCATCTGGCCGAGCATTATCGGTTGGTGCTACCAACGGCGTTACCAAAGTACTGTACGATAAAAATACACACCGCATGATTGGTGCCGGTATCTTTGGTAAAAATGCAGGTGAGTTAATTGCAGAAGCCGCATTGGCCATTGAAATGGGCGCGGAAATGGGTGACATTGCAATGACCATTCACCCACATCCAACCTTGTCAGAAACCTTGAACTTTGCAACGGAAGTAGCAGAGGGAACCTGTACCGATATTTATATGCCGAAGAAAAAATAAGCCCTGGCATATTATTAGCGATATAAAAAAGGCACTGGATATCCAGTGCCTTTTTTTTGCTTAGCTATTTACTAAAGCTTGAAGCTTAGTTTTTAAATATCTTATTAAAAAATTCCTGCATGGCTTGCCAGGAGTCTTCATCGGCGTTTTTGTCATATTTTAAAGCCGCCATACCACGGGTATCTGATTTGGGGTTAGTAAAGCTGTGGCGTACATTGCCATAAATAATCATCTTCCAGTTGGCATTGGCCTTATCCAGTGTGTCCTGAAACTTGGTGACAATTGCACGTGGAGTAAAGGGGTCTGCGTTACCGTGTGCGATAAGCATCTGGGCTTTAATTTTTCCAAAGCTAGTTTCGTCGGCAATGGGTAGCGAGCCATGAAAGCTGACAATGCCCTGTATATCAATACCACTATAAGCTAGCTGTAAAACCGTACCGCCACCAAAGCAATAACCAATGGCGGCTATTTTATTGGCGTCCACCAATTTATGCTTTTTCAAATAATTAATACCGACAATAGCCCGTTCGCGCCACCATTCGACATCGGTAGTAACTTCGGTCATCCATTCCTTGGCCTGTTCTGCGCTATCAGTGACCTTTCCTGTGCCATACATATCAACCGTAAAAGCAACGTAACCCAATTTGGCTAGCATCTCGGCACGTTGCTTAACGTAATCATCAAGCCCCCACCATTCATGTACCACCAGGATGCCCGGACGTTTGGTCTTTATACTGTCGTCATAGCTTAGGTAACTGGTGTATTCATCACCGGCATCGGTATAGGTAATAGCTTCAGTGATTATTTTTGCGTGAAGGGCAGGTGTAAAAATCAGGCTAGTTAAAAAAAACAGAATGAGTTTTTTCATTTGTATATCCTTTTAGGGTGTTCTTAGAAATGAGGTCCGAACATGTATATAGTCTAATTGGTATTAGTCTGCCTTTAATTGTATTAGATCGGTGTAGAAATATAAGGAAATACTGTTTTACTTATTACAATAAAAAATAGATTGGTGTAATCTCGAAGTCCATATAAATACTATCTGGTTAATAGATGTCAGTTAAAAATACAGTGCGTAATTTATGTATGCCGATATTAAAATTATTTGAATCGGGTACTGAGCCATATGAATATAAAGCATCTCATCGTAAAATATTATTAGCATTTGGCTGTCTTTTTACGGGCTTGGCATCACTGGTTTTCTGGTTTGCTCAAGGAGAAGAACTGGGTTACTTCATACCCGTGCTGGTGTTTGGTAGTGTTGGTTTGTTAAGTATATTAATTGCTTATGCTGGTAATGACAGGGCCGTGTCTAAAGTTTGGAGCTCTGGCCGATAATCTCAATATGTAATGTAAGCTATTTAAATTAGAAATAATAAGCAATATCCAGTTGGGCAAAATCGTCTTTGGCGATACCTTTAAGCAGGCTGTTGTTGTCTATTTTGTTGAATGAGCGTATTTCTAAGGTCACCGTCCAGCTTGCAGCAAAACGTCGGCTAGCTTCCAGACTTATTAGATATTCTGCGTAGTCCAGATCATAAATAACGCCAAAGAGTGCTTCACTTGATGCGGCATCATTCATAGCCAAACGAAAACCAATTAACACATCATTTTGAAAAAAACTGGTGGCCTGTTCATTGCGATCGTCATATAGGTATTCGCTCACTAAGCCTAAGTCGGCATAAGAATCTGCAATCCCCACAAAGGTATATTCAAAGCCACCGGTGAGCGCGACAAAGCTTTGATCTATTAATTTTGCACTGGAGTTATCAAAGGCCAGCCAGTCCCGAGCTATTATTTCTAGTTTCCATAACCATGCTTCGGTGGTTAATTGCGCATCTAAAGCAGCCTGTTGCATTAAAGGGTAGTAGGGGGTTAATACAGGTGAGCCACTTTTATTACCTGGTAATAACACTGGTTCACGGCTTGTTCCATTAAAATAGGAGAGGCCAATTTCAAGGTCACCATAAAACTGAAACCAGCGTAGGGCGTAATCAATATTTTTTTCTTCATCAGAGGATTCATAACTTGCCTGGCTGGTGTCGACAACAAGTGAGGTGCGTGGGCGTCCTTCAATGCCCTGAAAGGTTCGCTCTCTAAAGTAAGGTAAAACAAACACATCCACTGTACCCCAGTCTTTTTCAAAGCTGGCTTTAATCATCGGTTGCCCCAGCTTATCTTCGCCGTCCGTACTTTCAATATTGTCTGTTTGATTGATGACATCAACCAAATGCTGAGATTCAGTTACTCCCCAGTAAACCTTGCTCATGCCCAGGCGTAATTCCCATGTATCAAATGTTTGCTGATAATACATTTCACGTAGATCGCCATGCGTGCGCTCCTCATCGTGCTGATCTACACGTATAAAAGGCGTAATGTTAATGCTTGAATCGTTGTCTTCCCAGGCCTTATAGAATTCAATTTCTGATGATGCAGAAAGATAATTATTATGCTGTTGTGGATTAGTAATAGATGCATCATTTATAAAATAACGATCTTGCGCAGTAATATTACCCGACCATTCTGCATGCAATTGAAAGCTTAGCAGGTATAAAAGCGTAAAAGAAAGTGGCGATCTTATTGACCTCATTTTATTAATCCAAAATATTTTAAATGCATAATAATTTATCTCATACAATTTTTAATACGCTTAGTAGCATGAGTTAATACTGCTTTTATTTTGCGCGTTTTAAGCTGTTACGGTTAAAGTCTTTATCGGTAAGGCCGGTTTTGAACTGATAATCACTCCACGTCAGTGTAGTAGATTTTCCTGTCTGATGATTAACCATAAGCATGCTATCGGCACGCCAGTATTTATTCAGATATTGTTGATAGCCGGTATAGGTTAAGGTTTTTAATAAGCTATTTTTACGGTCATAAAAATCAATTTTTTCTGGTCGATATTCCTGCTTGTTAATCCATGCTACCTGACGTGTGTAACCAGAGTGCTTATAAGCCGGATAGCGTTCAACTACAAAACAATCAATACCATTGAATGTTTCATCTTTAATGTATTTATACGTGTATTTGGCTATTTCCTGTGAAGAAATATCTTCGTAGGCAAACTCACTGCCCATAAATGGTCCGGATTTATTTTTTGAGCTGATGCGTTTTACACGCTTCAGCGCAGGTAGATACAGCCATTGTTCATCTGGTTTTAATGCATGTGAGTAGTTAAGCGAAGCTGTGCCTTTAATGTCGGCTGGCGTATCAAATATTGACAGGCTTTTATCTCCATCACCTATTACTTCTAACGTTCTGGCTCTTACTTCACGCGTACTTGTCTGGCCTTGTTTGTTTTTTAATTCCATTATCATCTGCGCTGTAGAGTCAACAAAACCTGCTTCTCTACGGTCTGCCTCTGTTGCAATTTCTAGCCCGCGCGCTTCATCGTTTGCAGAGGCTATCACAGGTGAAAGACAGCTTAATAAAATAAGCGAGCCGATAATATTTTTTAATGTATTTTTCATGGTGGTTAATCCTTATGCTGATTTTACGTCAGAAGATGATTTGTTTTTACCATCAATGAGCATTAATAAAGGTGGCAGTAGTAGAAAATCTAGAACCAGTGCGATGGCAATAATAATACTGGTCATTAATCCCATGTCGGAATTTAATGAAAACGATGATTGTGCAAGTATCATAAAACCTGAGATAAGCACCAATGATGTAACCCATAACGCTACACCAACATTTTTAAAGGCATAACGTACAGCCTGTTCACTATCCATACCTTGTTCTTTACGGGCACGAATATATTTGCTGATAAAGTGGACGGTATCATCAACTACGATACCTAAGGTCATCGCGGTTACTACCGATAGCGCTAATCCAACCTCGCCGACTATCAAGCCCCACATACCGAAAGCCGCAGCGGCAGGGAACAAATTTGGTATTAGGCTAATGAGTCCGTATTTTACTGAGCGCAGCGCAAGGATCAGAATCAATGAAATCAACACCAGTGCAATGGTTGTACCGGTTAGCATACTGATAATATTACGCTTGCCGATATGTGCAAACATAATGGACGGGCTTACACCTTCGGTGACTAGCTTAGGTGCGTTTTGTTTTAACCAGTCATTAGCTCGTTGTTCTAGTGATAGCAATTCATTTGATGAAATAGTTTCTAACACAACATTTACTTTGGTGGCCTTTTTGGCTACATCAATCTGGTTGTTTAAATCTAAACCATAAGGTAATGACATTTCATAAAGTAGCAGGTATTGCGCAGCTAGTTCTCGACTTCCGGGTAGTTTATAAAATGCCTCATCATCGCCGTGCATGTTTTTATTTAAGCGTTTAAATGTATCGGTGATAGTACTTACATGAATGGTTTCAGGTTGTTGTTTGTACCACTCGGAAAATTTTTCTACCTGTGCCAGAAAGTCAGGGCGGCTAACACCATTTTTTTCACCGCTATTAAGTGAATAGGCAATCGTGTAGGTGCCTGTTAGGTATTCTGTAGTGAAGTCGGTATCTTGTCTAAATTCCACAGACTTATCAAAGTAGTTTACAAATACATCGTTAAGTTTATTTTGTGGAACCATGGCCACTAAAAACAGCACAATTAGTGTTAATGATGTGAGTAATGTGGTGCGTTTTTCAACAACAAAGTCACCTATTTTTTCCATTACCCCGGTACCCGCTACAAAGTGTTTGGCTTTGATGGGCAGAATAAACATAATCGCCGGTAAAAATGTGACGGTTAAAATAAATGCACCAATCACACCGTAGGTTGACATGTTGCCTAAATCACCAAATGGAGGTGCATCACTTGAATTCAGGCTTAAAAAGCCTAATGCCGTTGTAATGCTGGTTAGAAAGATAGGTGTAAAGTTAACCCGCATACTTTCTACAATGGCATCATGTTTACTCATTCCGCGGTGAATCTCTTGCAACATGGTAACCAGTAAATGTACGGCACCGGCAATAGCAATAGTTAAAATAATAATCGGTGCAGAGGCGGATGGTGGTGTTAACTTAATGCCAGTGTATCCACCCATGCCCATGCCTATTACTATAGAAAAGAGCACTAATAAAACGGTTGCTGCTGTACCACTAAGTCCTTTTAGCAATAATAGTAAAACAATAATAATTACGCCAAATGCGATGGGTATTAATGTTTGTCCATCAGCCTTGCTAGCCTCTGGAAAGGCATTGTTCATCATTGCCATACCCGCCAGGCGAAAATCAATTTCGGGATATTTTACTTTTGCCTCAGCGAGCATTTTACGTGCGTATGCAACAGTTGCAGGGTTTTCATTCATTTGATCGATACCGGGCAGTTGTATGGTTATGTTTATACCGGTATGAGCTGCATCAGCAGAAATTAAGCGTTTGGCGAGCTGTGGTTCCTTTAGTGCCACCTGCTTAATATAATTTAAATCCTCAGTGCTTAAGCCGTCTGTTTCGAGAACAAGGTCATCAACAATTAAATCATCTTCTTCTGCATAGGTATGTTGAAAGTTAGTAACTGAGTCTACCCGGATAGAATAGGGTATTTGCCAGGACTCATTTGTGATGTCCTGAATAGCGGCAAGTGTTTTTGGTGTAAATACATTGCCATCTTTAGGGGAGACGACAAACATTACATTGTCATCTTTTGTATAGGTGTTTTGCATGTTTTCAAATGCATTGAGCTGCGGGTTGTCATCGCTGAAAAAAACGCGGTAATCATTTGAAAAAGGCATTAGCTTAGGTGCGCCGCTTCCAATGAGTCCAACCATCACCAGTGCTAGAATTATTACGAGGTAACGCCACTTTAAAATCCATTCAGTGTATCTAACGAGCATGTTTTTTCTCCGATTCAATTATTGTTTTTAGTTCAGATACTTCTTCTGCAAATATTTCATTACAGATTTTTTCTTTTAATGCATGTATATCAAATGTATTACTAAGCGGTTGCCACTGGTAACTATCGAGCAATTTTTGGCTGTTAATCCACATCATTTCAAGTGGCTGTTTTATGCCTAATTGATCAAAAGGGATAGCAGATATATGTAATAAGTTAGAGCCATAACCCATGCTCCATAAACCAAGCATAATGCCGTCGGGCAAATGTGCCTGATCGTTAGGGATGTCACCCTGTTGCATTGCATCGCGAATGATTTGAAGTACTATACCGGTAACCTGTTGCTCAAGATGTAATAGCTCTTGTTGCTTTTTCGCAGATACTTTTTTTCTCACGGCAGATGATTTTACAAGCTGCATATTTTGTAGTTCTACGGGGTGAAGTTCCGCATATAAGCTATGCGCTATACCAACGGCTGCAATGCGCTCACGATGGCTGCCGGGATAATTTTTTGCCCGATCAAACATCGCGATTAATTTATTCATACAACGGCAGCCAATACCGCTAATGATTTCTTCTTTGCTGTTGAAATGGTTGTAAATCGTACCTTTTGAATATTCTACTTCCGCAGCAACACGATCCATGGTTAAGCTCTGCAGGCCTTCATGTTGGAGAATGTGCTGTGCCGTATCTAATATTAATTGTTCGCGCTCAAACAGCTCGCGTTGTTTGCGTGTCAGCAATTTTGAGTTGTTGTTGTCTTTATTGGGCATCGCGAAAGAATATGACGAAACGTCAAAACTTGTCAAATTGTTTATTAGTTAGACAGGTATATTAATTTATAGATATTATACCCTGCACATTATTAAGCGCATGTTATGATTCATAGGTTGATGTTTTAAAAAGAAATTTTATGGAATATGATTTTCGAACTCTGGCTTATGCCTATACGAAGCCGACGATTAATGGTCATCTAAAGGCAGTGAATTCAGACTTTAAGGTCAATGAAATTATGTCGGTCCAAACCTCAGGTGTGGGTGAGCATCTGTGGCTGAAAATTGAGAAAGATGGCAGTAATACCGATTGGGTTGCACAGCAATTAGCCAGGCATGCGGGGCTTAAGTCTATGGCGGTCAGTTATGCTGGCATGAAAGATCGGCACGCAGTGACCACGCAGTGGTTCAGCTTACACCTGCCTGGAATGGACGACCCTGATTTTTCCAGCCTGGTTAGTGATGAATTTAAAATACTTGAACAGTACCGTCACGATAGAAAACTGAAGCGTGGCGCATTAACGGGTAATCAATTTCAGATACGCATTACACAGCTAAATGGTGATGTAGCTGAACTTGAAGATAAGCTACAAAAAATTAAACACTCTGGTGTGCCTAACTATTACGGAGAACAACGATTCGGCCGTGAAATGGGAAATATTTCTAAAGCTGAAAAGATGTTTAGAGGTGAATTTAAGAAACTTAGCAAACAACACAGAGGATTGTATTTGTCATCTGCACGTTCATGGATTTTCAATCAGGTACTTTCACAGCGCATTCAACAGCACACCTGGTTAGAACCAATACAGGGAGATGTTTTTATGCTGAATGGCAAGTCAGCGTGTTTTGCAGAAGATATTAGTGACGAGTTAAACGAGCGTTTAGCTAATGCGGAAATTAATTTAACCGGCTGTTTATGGGGTGAGGGTAAAAGCATGGCGACAGCAGATAGCTTTGCGCTAGAACGAACTATAGCGGATGAATTTAAGCCGTTAGCCGAGGGCCTGGAATCTGCTCGCCTAAAGCAGGAGAGGCGAGCCTTACGCTTAATGCCTGATAACTTAAATTGGCAAATTAAAAATGATGTGCTTGAGTTGGAGTTTGATTTACCATCCGGGGCATTTGCAACCATGTTATTACGTGAGTGTGTTAATAGTTAATGAAGTGAAATCTAATTCAGCCTCCTCCTAAAGTGCGTCATATGACACATGGCTTTGTGCCAAATCACCTGCATATTTTAAAGCGTAAATAAATAAAGTATAAAACTCAGTCACTTATGTATTGGTGTGGTTGTTGCTTTATTATAAGGTACTTATACAAAAATTATTTAAGGCTACGACTGATAACTAGTGTATATGAAAAAACAATTAATTCGTTTTCTTCCAGGTGAAGCAGAAAACTCAGGACTTAAAATAGTATGACAATAATAGAGTTATTCGACAAAGGCGGAGTGATTGTCTGGGTGTTATTAATATATTCGGTGATTGCCTTGTCCATTATTATTGAACGAGTTTTACATTTTTTATTGATGGCTAAGCCTGCAATCAATAGTGACGAGCTATTTAGCAACAGCTTTAATCTGGATGATGCTGGTCAACAGTTAAAGACATTAAAAGGCCCGGAAGCCAATGTAATGCAGGGAATATTTCAGGCATGGGAAAAAGGTATAAGAAGCCTGGAGAGTGTTGCATCTCGTTTAGGCTCTGAGGAGTTGCAGCGCATGGAGCGCGGCTTTCGTACTCTGTCAATCTTAGGCAATACAGCGCCGTTATTGGGATTGCTGGGGACCATTATAGGTATGATTAAAGCCTTTATGGTAATTGAAGTAGCGGGAGGTCGTGTGGATTCTCAGGCATTGGCAGGTGGCATATGGGAGGCGATGTTGACGACTGGCGTAGGGCTTGCGGTATCTATACCTGTATTGTTGTTATTGCATTTTCTGGAAGGTATGGCGGATCGACGCGCACATAGCATGCGACGTTACGCAATGATGATGCTTGAGCAGTTGCCTCATGAAGAGCACATAAAAGAAACGACAGAAGCCGCTCGCCACCCCAAAGGTGCAATACATGCAGTTTGAGGGTTACAGGCGTAGTAGTCACATAGCTAATTTGACGCCATTGATTGATATCGTATTTCTGTTATTAATTTTTTTCATGTTAACGTCACACTTTGTGAATCAGCAAAGTTTGAATATTGAGCTGCCTAAAGCGGAAACAGGAGAATCTTTAGGTGAAGATAATGTGCTGGAAATTATTATTAATGCCGATGGAAAAATAGATTATAAGAATAACAGTTATGAGAATAATACAGTCTCATTAGAAAAACTACAGGCACAACTGCGTACAGATTTATCTATAGCATCTGAAAAAAATATTCGTATTAAAGGTGACCAGAGCGTGAATTTTGGTAAAGCTGTTGAAATACTGGATATGGCACGTAAAGCAGGGGCTAGTGGCGTAGATATTGTTACAGAGCAAAAATGATTAGGCAGGATTATATTATTTGGTCTGTGGGTGTAGGTTTGTCGCTCACGTTGCATGCCAGCTTATTGATTCAGTCGGGTGCTCAGCTTGGTGTAGAAAGCGCAAATGAAGGTGCAAAGCCTTTAATAACACGCTTAAATTTTTATCAACAGCCCAGTGTGTCAACTGAAAGAGTTGAAAAAATTGAAGTGGTAAAGGCAAAAAAAATAGCCACTAAAAAAGCGACAATGCCGGTTGTTAAAAAAATTGTAAAAGTACTCGAACCTGTAAAAATTGATAAACAAAAAGTTGATGAACAGCTGGTTCAGGCTACGCCTCAAAGACAAGGTCAGTTAGCTAATAATAAACCCGCCCTGTTTTTAAATGAGAAAAAAGCGTATATGCAGCAGCTATTGGCTCATATAGAAAATAAAAAGTTTTACCCGCGTTCTGCACGCAGTCGAGGAATTGAAGGTGATATTCATGTGTCGTTTGAATTAATGGCTGATGGCAGTATTCGTAAACTCAATGTTGGGGGAGGGCATTCAGTATTATTACGTGCCACAAAACAGGCAGTGAAAAATTCTATCCCTTTACCTCTGCCACCATCACAGCTTAGTGTGCCGCGTAAAATTGAATTTACTATTCAGTATATGCTGCAATGAATTTATATTTAGCTAACAGGAGATGTTGTTTTTATTTAGCTAATTTTTTCAGGAGTTCTATATATTTATCGGCTGGTAACGGCGGGCTCCAAAAATATCCCTGTCCGTAATCAACACCCAGATCGGTTAATTTTTTCAATTGCTCAGCCGTTTCAATACCTTCAGCAACCAGCTTTAAGCCTAAGCCCCGCGCTAAACCATAAATAGCATTTACAATTGCGATGTCATCAGGGTCATGCATTATGCCGTCGGTAAAAGATCGATCAATTTTTAGTATATCAATAGGTAAGTGTTTTAAATAGCTTAATGAAGCATAGCCAGTACCAAAGTCATCAATAGAAATTGTGATGCCCATATCATGTAGCTGACCTAATGTTTTCTCTGCATTATCTTCATTTTTAAGTAAGGTGCTTTCAGTCAGTTCTAGTTCAATATTTGTAGCATTCAACTGATATTTATTTAGCGTGTTTTCTAATGTGCCAACCAGATTTTGTTCTCTAAATTGCCTGGCAGAGACATTGATTGAAATATTTGTAATTGGGATGCCAGCATCTAGCCATTGCTTAAATTGTGCGCAGGATTTATCAATAACTTGCTGTCCAAGTTGAATAATTAAGCCGGTCTCTTCTGCAATAGGAATAAATTCATCAGGTGGAATAATGCCATGCTCTGGATGGTTCCAGCGAACTAATGCTTCCATGCCGCTGGCAATACCGGTGGAAAGATTAATCTTTGGCTGGTAATAAACAACTAAATGATCTTCTTCTAATGCTTTGCGTAAATTATTTTCCAGGCTTAAGCGACGGTCTGCTTTTTTGCCTAGCTCGGGTAAATAAAATTCATAAGCGTTACCACCTTTGTCTTTGGCTCGATAAAGAGCCGCATCGGCATGGCTAAGCAGGGTCCCAATAGTGGTGCCATCCTGCGGATAAACACTGATACCGATACTCGCCTTGATATGTATTTCCTGGTCCTGAATTGTCAATTTGTGTTCAATGGCATCGAAAAATTTTGCCGCTATAGCGCCGATATCTTCCAGTTTATGAATGTTTTCAATGACTACGTTGAATTCATCACCGCCACTACGTGACAGTGTGTCTGTATCACGAATTATTTTATTTAAGCGTGAGGCAACTGATTGTATTATCTTGTCGCCATTATGATGTCCTAATGTTTTATTGATGAGTTTTAGGTTGTCTATATCAATCATCAACAGCGCTATCATATCCTTGTTACGATGTGCTCTTGATATAGCGGACTCTAACCTATCCAACAACAACGAACGGTTTGGTAAGCCAGTGAGGGTGTCGTGGTATTCCAGCTGGCGTACTTTTTGTCTGTACTGTTCCCCGGAAACAATGCGTTTTACTCGTTGTTTAAAGACTGACCAGTTAATTGGCTTTGTAATGTAGTCAACGGCGCCGGCATCAAATGCATGGTTTACAGATGTATCATCGTCCAGAGAGGTGATAATGAGTACTGGGGGAGGCTCTGATACTTGAAAGGTAATTTCTTTACAGGCCGTTATGCCATCGACATTCGGCATTACAAAATCGAGAATAGCAAGGTCGTAGGAGAATTCCCGGCATAATTCTATTGCTTCGAGGCCTGAGCGTGCCTCTGTAACATCGTAATTGTCTTCAGTAAGTATATGCCGCAGCAGCAATAGTATTGATGGGTCATCATCTGCTATTAATACTTTGCCTACTCGTGTGAGTTTATTTTCCATAACAAGTAATTGGATATCCATAATGCAAGTTAAGTGTAAATAATAGTAGCACAGGGATTTCAACTAGTAGGTGAAGTACCCAGCAATTTTGTATTCTTGTCCGTGTTATGTCCGATTTTTAGTGTGTATTAGTTGGTGCCTGGCTATTAAGTGTTTTTATCAGCTTGTGATCCTGGTGCATTTTCGTGAATATTGTTTTGAAAGGTCATAATGGTGCTTGGTTGAAATGTCATTGCAGGGTATCATTACCATCTTAAATCTTTGCCATGCCGCTATTTTAGGGCGAACTATTAGTAATATTTAGTATGAATCCAAACTTCCTCGAATTTGAACAGCCAATTGCCGAATTAGAGGCAAAAATCGAAGAGCTCCGCTATGTTGGAGACGATACCGAAGTTAATATCGGCGAAGAAATTATTCGTCTACAAGACAAGTGCCAGGGCTTAACAGCGACTATTTTCAACAAGTTGAGCTCATGGCAAACGTCTCAGTTAGCCAGGCACCCACAAAGACCTCACACGCAAGATTATATTGATCGTATCTTCACCGATTTTGAAGAGTTACATGGTGATCGTGCTTTTGCAGATGATAAAGCCATTATCGGTGGTATTGGTCGTATCGATGGCAAACCTGTGATGGTAATTGGCCACCAGAAAGGCCGTGACACCAAAGAAAAAATACGCCGTAATTTTGGTATGCCTCGCCCAGAGGGTTATCGTAAAGCCTTACGCCTAATGAAAATGGCCGAGCGCTTTAAAATGCCTGTCTTTACATTTATTGATACACCGGGTGCATACCCGGGTATTGGTGCGGAAGAACGCGGGCAATCTGAAGCTATTGCACGCAACCTGTTTGAAATGTCAGCATTGAAAACACCTATCATCTGCACTGTTATTGGTGAAGGTGGTTCAGGTGGCGCACTCGCTATAGGCGTGGGTGATAAGGTAATGATGCTGAAATACAGTACTTACTCCGTTATTTCTCCCGAAGGCTGTGCCTCCATTTTATGGAAGAGTGCAGATCGTGCTCAGGATGCAGCTGAAGCTTTGGGTATTACAGCACCTAAACTTAAAGAGCTTGGTTTGATTGATCAAATCATTGATGAACCATTAGGCAGCGCTTACCGTGATATCGATGCAACTGCACGAAATATACGTCAGGCCCTGAAAGAAAGCCTGGATAACTTAAATCAGATGGGCCTGGATAAGCTGCTAGAGGCAAGATACCAACGTCTGATGAGTTATGGTCAATTCACCGAATAGTTCAGATCTTACTGTTGAACATTTAGCTCAGCAGTTAAAGCAACTCGCAAAAAAATACAATATTAAAACCTGGTGTCTGGCCTACAGTGGTGGGGTAGATTCTCAGGTTTTACTGCATCTACTACACCTTACTAAGCTTGATGTTATGGCGGTCTATATTGACCATGGCTTGCAAGCAATCTCAACTGAGTGGGCCAAACACTGTGCCTATCAATGTCAGCAGTTCGATATTCCATTTCAAATTATCAGTGTAGATGCCCAACCTAAGAAAGGTGAAGGCCCAGAGGCAGCGGCACGTACGGCACGCTACTCGGCATTAAAGCACCTCATGCAAAAAGATATGTGCTTACTCACAGCACAGCATCAGGATGACCAGTCTGAGACGGTTTTGTTGCAGCTATTTCGTGGCGCAGGTGCGGCCGGGCTATCGGCTATGCCAGACCTAAGTGAATTTTCGGCGGGGTGGCATTATCGACCATTGTTAGGTAATACCCAGCAGCATATTTTAGAGTATGCCGAGCAGAATAATCTCACCTGGATTGAAGACCCGACTAATCAACAGCAAGACTATTACCGAAATTACCTGCGGCATACCGTTATACCCGGTATAAAAGAGCGCTGGCCATCGCTGGATAAAACCTTATCCGTATTCGCACAACAGCAGGCAGAAAACACAGAACTACTTACGCTGCTTGGTAATATGGATTTGCAAAGCGCACTGATTGAAGATGATTGCCTTGATATTGCAGCACTAAAAAGCTTTGATGATGCGCGTTTAAGAAACCTGTTACGTTGTTGGGCCAAATGCTTAGAATACAGCTCGCCTTCACGAGCGGTATTGATGCAAATTGTTCGGCAGTTACAAAGTGAATCGCATGACACACATAGCCTGGTGAGTTGGGCGGGGGTTGAAGTAAGGCGTTTTCGTGATCGTTTATTTATTTTGAAAACCCTTAATCATGACCCGGCTCAGGTATTTGAATTGCCCGTTGATAAGCCATTAATTATTTCCTCTATTGAAAAAACAGTAATCATTGAGCAGCACGTTGATAGCGAAAAATTTTATTTACTGTCAAAAGATATTATGTCTTTACCATTAAGTATTCGTTTCCGACAGGGTGGTGAAAAACTAAAGCCCGCTGGGAGAAACGGTAGCCATACCTTGAAATCTCTTTTTCAGGAAGCGGCAACACCTTCATGGCAGCGCGACAGGATTCCATTGTTATACGCTGGGGATGAGTTAGTCGCTGTTATAGGGCATTACCTGGCCGATGAATTTGCCGTTAAGGGAGAGGGTGTTTTACCTGTTATTTTTTGAGAGTTTAAAAATATAAAGTGCAGCACCTTAAGCCGGTTTAATAAAGAAAATAAAAAATAGACTTAAAAATATCCAGCACAAATATAATTGAAAACTGGAAAGTAGCATTTTGCTTGTGATTACAAAATATACCTATCTTAAAACATATGCTGCGAAGTCAAAAACTAGAGCAGTAAAAATTTAAAGTCGGAAACAATATTTCAATAATAGCGGATGTACATTGGCCAGCCGTTAGAGGCTCGCAAGTCTCAGAAGCAGTCAGTCATAAACGTTGTTATTAATTACCTCTAAATCAGCAGACGCGTTGGCTAAATTGTTAAGAGGCAATTAATGACCCAAGCTCGCTGGTAAGATTGTCTGTGAGAGTCAGATAACATCGCATAGCCGACCACTGAAAAATGTGCCTAACAGCGAAAAAACAAGCATTAGCGGTCATTGGCTGACTTTTATTCTGCCTTCAAACTTCCTTACTAATAGTTAGAATTTCCATTCATAGCTATTGTAGTGTAACTTTTTCCTTGACCTGGAGTTAACTCCAACGTGTAAGCTGAGTTTCGACTTAAACTAATATCAAAAAAATTGAACTTAGAGTTAACTCCAGGTGGTCAATAGGGATGAATATTATTGATTTCATTGTTTAGCGAGGGGCGTGACATGACCAAAATTGAAGTTTTCACGGCACCGGGTTGCGGTAAATGCGGTAAAGCAAAGGATGAACTTGAGATTATCGTTAATCAGTTAGGTAACGATAAATTTGAGTGGCGCGAAGTTAATATCCTGCAAGAGATGGATTATGCGATTGAGTTGGGTGTGTTATCCACACCATCCATCGCCATCAACGGCGATCTTGTCTTTACCGCTTTACCTTCTGCCAGGCAGTTACTGCAGGCATTAGAAAATAGCATGGGGGCTTAAGCTGATGGAAACATTATTACTATTAACGGCAGTGATTCTCGGTTTACTCGCTTTTTTCGAACCATGCACCATCGCAACACACACCCTTTTTTCCGCCCGTGCACATCAGAAAAACGTAACGAACCGTGTGATGGATATAACGCTTATCTGGGGTTCACGAAGTTTGTTGCTGACAATATTATTTTCTGTCGCTATCGCATTAACCAGTGCGCCTGAGGTTAATGCCGTTACTACCAGTATCGTACTTATCGTGATGGCATCCGTGTACCTGATTTCGCGAAAGATTTATATTCCAGTGCCGCATCTGGAATTCTTTCGTTTGATTCCTCATTCATCACGATTTCCTGATTCCATCAAGTTAGGGTTGACCGCGCCTGCCTGTACTTTGCCTTTACTGATTATTTTAATTGTATTGGTGGTGTTGGTTAATTCACTGTCCATGGCAATTTTTTCAGCACTCTTGTTTGCCACGCTTTTCAGTGTGCCAGTATTCGTGGTTGCTTTTAGTGGAATCAATGAATCGAGAAAAGACTTTCTCAGCAAGGCTGCAAATGGCACACCATATCTGACTGCGGCGCTGTTGTTCAGTGTCGCCTTTTACCTGTTGCTTCCACAGTTTGATCTGGATCGGCAGTCTTTAGAAGCGACTTTGCAACAAGCCAGTTTTGCTGGTATCGGCATCGCATTTATTGCCGGTTTTGTCTTTAGTTTTAACCCGGTTTCTTTTGCTTCGATTCCTGTAGTACTCGCTTATGTGACGCGAGCACATGAAAAACAGCAGGCGCTGAGTCTGGGCGGTGCTTTTATCATCGGTCTTGTGTTGACGCATGTTGTTCTTGGTATGGCTGCAGCAATGGGCGGTGAATGGGTCAAATCGGTGATGGGGCGGCAGTGGGGATTATTTCTCGGGCCATTATTAATTGTTCTAGGTTTGATGTGGCCAGGCTGGTTAAAACTCCAGTTGCCGTGGATTTCCATGCGCGGGAAAAAAGTGACTGGGCACTGGGGAGCCTTTTTGCTGGCGATTCCTTTTTCAGTGGCAATCTGTCCGTTTTGTGCCCCGGCATTATTAGTGACGTTAACAGCCAGTGCCGCGATAGGCTCGGTTTTATTCGGTGCCGGACTGCTGTTAGCGTTTGCCGTTGGCCGTAGCATTCCCATATTACTGGGTGCCTGGAGTGTGGGTTGGCTTGAATCGTTACAGGTTGTGGGCAGGCATCATCGCGGTTTTGAAATGACGGGTGGCATCGTGCTCATCCTGACCGGTTTATACATGTTAAATGAGTATTTATTCATTATTAAATATTAGATGCTTTTACGGGAGCAAAACTAATGGCAGTAAAAGAAAGCAGTACTCAGACTTATAAGATCAGCGATGTCTCTAAAGAAACGGGACTGAGTGCGGATACGCTACGTTATTATGAAAAGATTGGTTTGTTGAAAAATGTCAACCGTGTCTCTTCTGGTGTTCGCTCATACAACGAGCAAGACCTATCCCGTATTCGTTTTATTCAACGTGCCAAAACCATGAATTTTTCACTGGATGAAATAGCAAAGTTATTACAGATGCGCGAAAACCCGGGTCGTGCAAAAAAGAGTGTGCGTCAGCTTACCCAGGACAAACTGGTGGAAGTCGAGGCGCATCTAAAAATATTAAGTACCTTGCAGAAAGAATTAACGTTATTAATCAATCTTTGTACGGGGTCAAAAGAAGGCTGTCCCATCATCGATGATATAAACCAGAAATATTAACGGGTGAATACTTTATCTGTGGGGAGACGTCTTAAGTAATATCCTGATCCAGCAATGTCTCAACAATCGGACAATGTGACCCATTTTTACCGGACTTACATTCACAGATTAGTTGATCAATTGTATCTCGAAGCGACTGTAAATCCCGGATTTGCTCATCTATCTTGTTACGTTTTTTTTCGGCACGTATTCTGACATTATCGCAGTGTCCGTCGCCAATCTGCAGTAATTCTGCAATCTCTTTCAAACTGAAACCTAAACGCTGAGCTCGTTTGATAAAGGTGATGTTCTCGGCTGTTTTGGTTGAATATTTACGATAGCCATTAACTGGCATTGTAGGTTCATCGATTAAACCGATGCGCTGATAATAACGAACAGTTTCTACGTTAACACCGACCACTTTGGCTAAACGGCCAATGGTTAATTCAGGCAGATTCTTATCAGATAGTCTCATTATCACTCCTATTCAAACTTACGCTTGACTCTGTACTTAAGTACGGAGTTTATACTTAGTGTTATTAGTTAACTAGAGGTTCAACAAATGAAAATTATGGGTGTTTTTGACAAAGCTGGTTCGCTCGGCGCATCACTGGGTGCCGTTGTTTCAGCCATGGGATGTGCCATGTGTTTTCCCGCTATCGCCAGCTTCGGTGGCGCTATTGGCATGGGTTTTCTTGGTCAGTGGGAATGGACGTTTATTAATACACTTTTACCTATATTTGCCTGGATTGCTTTAGTTATAAACGCATTGGGTTGGTTCGGTCACAAGCAATGGCTTCGCAGTGCGATCGGTATGCTTGGGCCAACATTATTATTGCTGTCACTCTATCCGTGGTTTCAATATGGCTGGAGCGCCTACGTTACCTATTCTGCATTAGGTCTGATGGTAATTGTATCGATTGGTGATTTTGTCTACCCCGCGAATAAACGTTGCGACGATAAGAGTTGCGCAATTCAATCCATAAGTTAAAAAATAGCTAACCGTATTTGAGATAGCAACATGAACAAACTAAGTATAAAAATCACCGGAATGACCTGCGATAAGTGTGCCAAAACTGCGCAATATTCACTCAATGCGCTGGACGGGGTCGATGCTACTGTCTCTTATGATGAGGCAATGGCAAAAGTAGAAATACAAAATCATGTAGATAATAGCCAGCTGATAAAAGCCATCGAGTCTAAAGGTTACGGCGCATCGATAATTGATGGCAGTGGTTTACATATTGCTATTGTTGGTACTGGTTCCGGCGCTTTTGCGGCTGCCATAAAAGCCGTAGAACAAGGTGCGCAAGTAACGATGATAGAAGGCGCAGATATTATCGGTGGCACCTGTGTAAACATTGGTTGTGTACCTTCAAAAATAATGATTCGTGGCGCGCACATTGCGCATATTCAAGGGCAACATAATTTTGCGGGTATACCTTTTAATAAACCAATAATTGATCGCAAGGCGATGGTTCAACAACAGCAGCAATGGGTGGAGAATTTACGTCATGCTAAATATGAAAGTATTCTCGAATCAAGCCCCGATATTAATCTGTTAAGAGGCATGGCACGGTTCAAAGACGCCAGCACACTGGTTGTAAGTAAAACCGACAGTAGTGGCAAAAAGGTAGAAAAAGAAATGACAGCTGACCGATTTTTATTAGCAGTCGGAGCACGACCAATGATCCCCGGTATCAACGGTCTCGCAGATACACCTTACTGGACCTCAACAGAAGCGTTGGTCGCTGAAGAAATACCTAAGCACCTGGTGGTGCTAGGTGGCTCGGTGGTGGCGCTGGAACTGGCGCAGGCATTTCGACATCTGGGTGCCGAAGTAACCGTTATGGCACGCAGTACTTTACTCTCAAAAGAAGATGTGGCGTTAGGTTCCGCCTTGAAAACCGTCCTCAGCGATGAAGGCATTAATATTCGTTTAAATACGGTGCCTGGCGACATCAGTTACGATGGTAAAAATTTCACGGTTACTATCGCACAGGGTATCGTTCATTGTGACCAGTTACTGGTGGCAACCGGCCGTCAGTCAAACGCGGACACGCTGGCACTGGAAAATGCCGGTGTTGCCGTTGCAGATAATGGTACGATCATAATCGATGACCACATGCGCACGAATGTTGAAAACATCTATGCGGCGGGTGACTGCACCGATCAACCACAATATGTCTATGTTGCAGCTGCTGCTGGCACACGTGCCGCCCGTAACATGACAGGCGATGATGTGGTGATCGATTTATCAGTGATGCCTGCGGTAGTGTTTACCGATCCCCAGGTTGCTACGGTTGGTCTGTCTGAACAACAGGCCAAAGCGCTAGGGATTGAAATCGATACCAGTCAGCTTGATCTTGAAAATGTACCGCGTGCTTTAGCCAATATGGATACCCGAGGATTTATTAAACTGGTTGCAGAAAAAGACAGTGGTCGCATTGTTGGTTGTCAGGTATTAGCGCACGAAGGTGGTGAGATCATACAGACTGCCGCACTCGCCATCAGCAACCGGATGACGATAGAGAATTTGGCTAATCAGTTATTCCCCTATCTGACGATGGTTGAAGGTCTAAAGCTAACCGCACAAACCTTTAACAAAGATGTGAAGCAGTTATCCTGTTGTGCGGGATAAATACTTATTCAAAAGCAATTTAAATAAGATGTATGAGTTAATTGATTTGAATGCTGAAGATCTGCTTCAGATCATTTTACTGTTAGAAAAATCCTTCAATGTCGCTTTATGACTCCAGAAGTAAAACTGAAACTAATGAAGCCCATCACTACTATAATTGGTAAATTAGGACGGTATTAAAAAAGAAGACATTCAAAGTTACTGGTGTAATTTCTCTGAACACCACATAGCAGCCATTTAGAAAAGTCTAATATAGCTCAGGAGTTAGCCATAAACTGACATTTAGGATTCGTTTTTATAAAATGCATATCAAGATCAGAAGTTTTACCTTAATATTTTAAATTTCATCAATCATGTTGAGTACGGTTCATATTGTTCATAGGCACATAGAACATTTCGCAGAGCGCTTCCTGCATGCTCAACATCCAGTAATGTTGTGGGCACACCGACAGAAAATCTAACTGCGCCCCGTGCACGTTGCTGTGAAATTCCCATTGCTCCCAGTACACCACTAACAGTATCAGAATCTTCATGGCAGGCAGAACCCACTGATGCGGCAATATCACCAGCAGCATGTTGCAGTAATTCTCGGCCACTAATATTCGGGAAAGAGACATTCAGTGTATTAGGTAGTCGCATGTCAAGATGTCCATTTAGTTGCAAATTGGGTACGGTTTGCAGTAGACGTTCATGCAAAGTATCTCGTAATGTCCGAAGGGCGATGCCTTCAAAACCATTGCCCTGTTGAACAAGTTCGGCAGCCTTGCCGATGCCAACAATAGCAGGCACATTTTCTGTACCCGGGCGTAAACCCCGTTCATGACTCGCGCCAACTAGTAGTGGTTCAATGGGTGTACCTTTGCGTACATAAAGCGCACCAATCCCTTTGGTGGCATAAAATTTGTGCCCGGCGAGGGTAAGTAAATCCACACCCAGCCGGTCTACCAACACGGGGATTTTCCCCACAGACTGCGCAGCATCCGTATGTAACAAAATACCTTTAGGGCGGGTAATGGCGGAAATCTCCCTAATCGGCTGTATAGTGCCGACCTCATTATTGGCGTGCATAATGGACACCAGTACCGTATCGGTTCGCAGTGCATTGGAAACTGATTCGGCACTGAGCATACCGAATTCATCCACCGGTAATACGCTAACCTCCCAGCCATTTCTTTTCAGTAATTGAAAAGGTGCCGCCACCGAAGGATGTTCAATAGCACTAGTAATAATATGACGTCCTCTGTTGCACATGGCTTCAGCGGCACCTCGAATGGCCAGATTATTAGCTTCGGTGGCACATCCGGTAAAAATAATTTCAGAATGTTGTGCTGCAATTAACGCAGCTACCTGCTCACGGGCTTTATCCAGCGCATCATGAGCGCGGCGACCATAAATATGGGAGGACGAGGGGTTGCCAAAAAAATAACGTCTCAAATAGGGTTCAATAGCATCGGCAACCTGTGGGTCAACGGGCGTGGTGGCGTTGTAGTCTAGGTAGATGGGATTGTGCATATGTATTTATCTAATTGGAGTGATTATGGCTGCTGAGCAATATAAGTTTTAAAGATTACTCATCATTTCTTCTATTAAACTATCCAGCTTATAACGCACTTCACTGAGGTCGCCTACTTCCAGTCCAGTCTGCGCAATGGTTTTACAGATATCATCGGTATCAATAATGACACCATCATTTGGCATGACGGGTCTGTCATCCAGCAGCAGGCCGGGTGCCTGATGCTTATGGTTATCATCGGGATAAATAATTTGTATGGTAAAACCCAGTGCACTGGACAGTTCCTGAGCATAATTTGCATAAAGGCTGCAACGTCCACCGGCAGGATTATTGGATAAAACGGTTACGGTCAGTTGTTTCATTGTTTTTACTCGTATTTAAAATATTTAGAGAGCCCGTCGAAACAGACTATGATATTAAATTTTTATGCCAGCTCTTTATAACGAGGTGGTGTTTTCTTTTAAGGCTTGAAGATAGTTTCGAATGCGTTTTGCATTAGCACCACGATCAATGCGACCAATGCGTGAGCGTGAACGAATATCAACGATTGAACCCCCATCAGTTGATGTAATGCGTACAACGATTTCATCTTTGAAGCCAAATAATAAAGATGTCGCTACCGCTTCAATTCGTCCCTCATCTGGATCATTTGCAATGACCTCCCAGCCCTTGTTAGTCACAAGCTCTAATGCTTTTTCAAATACCTGTTCTGGAGAAACGGATAATTGCAGTGGCTTTAAATCCGGGTAGGCGGCCAGTTGTAGATCAGCTACAGCTTGTCCCGGATATTCGATGGGGTTGGGTACATCCCAGTAAGATGGGGGGTCTTGAGTATCCGTTGTGATGTCATTAATTAGGGGATAAGCCGTGGCACTATATTCAAATAATAGCGTTGCAGCAATCACGGGCAGGCTCAAAATGATACCCGTTAAACCCAGCAACAAACCACGCTGCTGTGTGTGTGGGCGTGTTTTGAATGTACCCACTACCGATACTATCAAAGCAATAATGGCTGCATAGGTGGCCCACTCAAATATGGAAAAGGCCTCGGGGTGGCGCCACCAGCCTAAACGATAACCGACAGCTGACATTATTGCGCTTATTATCACGGCCACACTGAGAGTAAGCCCTGATAGAGCCGTCTTTGATATGGGTTTAAGGGCGTTTTGCTTAGTCATAAAATATGCTCCTGTTCTTTACAATAGATAGGGGGGAATTAAGTGGCTTATTAACTAAATAAAACACTCTTGAATAAAATATAACTGGCCACCAGCAGCAGAAAGCCACCAAAACCTTTTTTAAGTAAATCAGCGGGTAGGCGATGCCCCAGCTGACTGCCCACTACACTGCCGACAACCGCAATGGCGGTAAATATAGCCATCAACTGGTAGTCAATTACTACTGCACCCGCATAACCAGCAAAGCCCGCGAATGATTTCAAAGAAACAATACTTAAAGATGTGCCCACCGCTCTTTTCATTGGCATACCCGATAACAGCACCAGTGCCGGAACAATCAAAAAGCCACCCCCCACACCCACAATGCCGGTTAATATACCCACAGCAATACCATGAATCGCAATATGTCCATATTGAAGGTCATCACAGTGGCCATCGGGGCAATCGGCTGTAGCAGCTCCCACAGATTTATGCTGGGGTGATGGCTTAAGCATTTTCCAGGCAGCGGCATACATAACTAAAGCAAACACGCTGAGTTGCACCACCACAGGCGTAACAACGCCTACCAGTGCCCCGGCATAGGTTCCGGCAACGCCAAACAGGCCAAAAATAGCGGTTATTTTGAGATTTACATTGCCGTGTCGCCAATGCTGCAGGGCGGTAATTGTGGCTGTAACCGCAACAATGCCCATGCTCATGGCAATCGCTGCCTTGGGTTCAACATCCAGTAAATAGAGTAAGGCGGGCATGGTGATAATAGAGCCACCGCTGCCAAAAATACCTAACAGCATGCCGGTAACCAGACCGGCGATAATGATTGAAATGGACATGTAGATCTCCTCAATATGGAATATGATGCTTTTGAAAGCACTCTTACACTATTCTATTAACTAATAGAATAGTAGATTACCATCAAACCAATAAAGGTCAATAAGAAATATAAAACGCAGAGTCTTCGCTCGAACTAATGACAGCAAAGATAGATAGCCTGGATATATTGGAGGGCTTATGCGATAAGTGCGTTTACGGTATAGGCATCAGACGTTGAACTTCCTGCTAGGACTAGCGGGAGTATTTGAGCAGAAACTTACGGTTTCGTTAGCTGATTTCTAACTAGAACCAGAAACCCTGGTTGAATTACCATCTCATTTTTCGCCTATGATATACATGCTGTTCGGTAGGACATGCTTATAAGGCGATAGAGAGATATGAGATAGCGCCTCGTCGTCCACCGTTTCACCCTGAATCCCAGGCTTTCCGCAATGTTACTAGTCCTCGATTTATTCCAACTGGAACAAACACTCTGTACCCTGGCGCATTCTGCTCAAAATGATGTGGTC
>Ga0316206_1000162_pt1 | contig 128763 bp, 134 predicted proteins | sample 6monthpyrite_MG_FD_204942 | JGI IMG/M metagenome (GOLD analysis project Ga0316206, IMG submission 204942) | Microbial mat bacterial communities from mineral coupon in-situ incubated in ocean water Damariscotta River, Maine, United States -... | ecosystem: Environmental > Aquatic > Marine >... | reverse complement strand
GATGGTAAAGAAAGCAAGGATGATTCAAATGGTAGCTCAGGTGATGATAATGGAAACCCTGGTAATGAAAAAGAGGCAGGTAATTCTCCTTATGATGGAACTAAAGGTTCATCAAATAGCGAAAATGCTTCTGATACACCATCTGCTGGAAACGCAAAAAATAAAGCCAAAGAAGATAATGATGACGACAAGGATGGTAAAGAAAGCAAGGATGATTCAAATGGTAGCTCAGGTGATGATAATGGAAACCCTGGTAATGAAAAAGAGGCAGGTAATTCTCCTTATGATGGAACTAAAGGTTCATCAAATAGCGAAAATGCTTCTGATACACCATCTGCTGGAAACGCAAAAAATAAAGCCAAAGAAGATAATGATGACGACAAGGATGGTAAAGAAAGCAAGGATGATTCAAATGGTAGCTCAGGTGATGATAATGGAAACCCTGGTAATGAAAAAGAGGCAGGTAATTCTCCTTATGATGGAACTAAAGGTTCATCAAATAGCGAAAATGATCCTGATACACCATCTGCTGGAAATGATAATGAAAATCAAGGCAGTGATTTAGGAACATTGGTAATTAATGATATGACCGTTGACTTTAGTGTATTAGCTGAGAATAAGTCCGATGTAGAATCCATTAGCCTTGGAGAGGGTAATCAGCATGTAGATAATATTACTATTGAGGATGTTCTTTCAATTACTGATGATAATAATATACTTCGCATTGATGGAGACAATGGGGATAGAGTAGGTTTAGAGACAAAAGGTAAAGATTCTGAGTGGACTTTAGGTGATAACCCGGTACTTGATTCAGAAACAGAACAATCTTACAATGAGTATACGGGGCATGACTCTAATAGTGGTTCTGATGTAACTTTAGAGATAAGCGTGAATATTCAGGTAGATGAGAGTTAGTAGAGTTTGAATGTAGTGAAATTTTTTTCACTACTTAAGTAAAAGTATTAATGAAACCCTGTCATTAACATGTAGCTTAGAGAATATTGAGCTTACATGTGCTTTTACTGTTCTTGTAGTTATATTTAGTGCAGAGGCAATTGCATCATTTGTTAAGCCTTTAAGTATTAGATAGACTACCTCTGACTCTTTATTAGATAATCTATCTTTGATGAATTTTTTAGAATCATCATTAATAGATTCTTGATTCATTGTTTTTGCCAGTGCTACAGTCAATTCCGGGTAAGTCCAAATATTACCATCTGCAACAGTTGAAAGCATCTGCGTAAAGTGATTAGTCAGCATTCTTGCATTTGCGTATGCTTTTACTCCACGAAGTATTAACAGTTTTCCTGTGATTACAGAAGGTTCTTTTTCTAAAACTATTAAATTTTTTATAATAGAGCCTGATGATAGTAAACTGTTTAATTCTGAAGCTACACTGTCATAATCAGCTATTAAAATATACTGCTTGTTATTTTTAAGTTCATAATCTAGTGAATCAATATCATAACAAGCAGAATTATCTTTAATACCATGCCTTTGTACCCATTCATCTATAATATTAATATCTGTTGAAAAAAATAGAATTTTCATTTTATCTCTCCGAAAAAACATACTGTTTAGATTTTAGTATAGGTTTGAGTATATATTGCATAACACTCTTTTTACCGGTAACAATATCTACATTAACAGTCATCCCAGGTATAATTTTCAGAGGATGATCCTTAGTTCCTAAGTAGTTCTTATCAGTTACCACCTGGATAAGATAAAAAGTATTATCCTTATTATCTGTTATTGTATCTGGTGACAAGTTTACAACTCTGCCTATCAATCCACCATGAATACTGAAATCATACGCAGATACCTTTACTTTTGCTATTGCACCTGGGTGTATGAAGGCAATATCACTTGGTTTTATCTTTATTTCTAAAAAAAGTTTTTTATTTGTTGGAACTATCTCAACTAAGTTGGCACCAGGTTGGATAACACCACCAACCGTATTTACAAATAGTTTTTGAACTATCCCTTCAACGGGAGACCTAACCATTGTTCTATCAACTTGATCACTAAATGCAACCTGCTTAGTTTTTAGCCTAGATATTTCAGCAATTACCTCATTTAACTCCATCTTTGATGTCTTTATAAATAGTTGTTTTGACTCTTCTCTGTTGTCTCTAAACTCAGCAATTGTTGATGAGAGTCTAGGAAGGGATAGTTTTGCAGCTTCTATATCATTTTCAATACTGTTTGATTCTCTTTTAAGCTTTAAGAAATCAACCTTAGATTTAATCCCCTCTTTTACCATTGGTTCAGTCATCTCAATCTCTTCTGTAACAAAGGCCAAAGATTTTTTCAAAGATCGTACTTTTGCACTTGCTTCTTTATAAGCCTGTTTTTTTTGTTCAATTTGATTTACAAATGAGCTATCTTTTGCATTGAACTCTTTTTTATTAGAGTTGTATAAATTCTCTGATAATTTAATCTGTTTTTTTAGCTCTTCATCTTTTACTGGAGGAGCTTTAAACGGCAGTTGATTTGCTTCTGCATAAAGTCTTACTCTTTTTGCCTCAAGTTCATAATATTTCATCTCATTTGTACGGGATGAGGACGTAGATTTTGCATTTTTTATTTTTAGAATTACTTCACCTGCATTAACTACTTCTCCCTCCTCAACCAAAATGGACTCAACTATACCACCCTCAAGATTCTGGATTATCTTATTTTGACCATAGGGAATCACATCACCACTGCCTCGTGTAATCTCATCTATTTCTGCAACAGATGCCCATATTATAAAAGCAACGATTGTAATAAGCCATATCTTAATCACTCTACTAACTCTTGAAGGTGCTCTCTCTAAAACAGCGGCACTTAGGCTGTTCATAAAAGTATAATCTTTTTCTGTATACTCTATAGGCTTATTGTTTTTTTTAAACATTTTTTCCCTCGCCATTACTTTGTAATCTTTTTAGTGCTTCATCTTTTGGTGCATCAATAAAAATTCTACCTTCATTCATTACTATAACTCTATCAATAATTCTTAATAGAGTCATTTTCTGTGTTACTATCAGTGAAGTTTTTCCTTTTAAAGCTGTAGTCATATTATCTAAAAGTTTGGCTTCCGTCATTTGATCCATTGCGTTGCTTGGCTCATCCATTAGCATTATTGGCGATTCCAATAAAAATGCTCGAGCTATTCCAATACTCTGTTTTTGACCTCCAGAGAGCCCTTGACCTCTCTCTCCAATTGGCATCTCATACCCTTTTGGATGTTTTTTTATAAACTCCGAAGTTCCGCTAATCCGTGCAGCGCGAATCATGGCTGCATCGCTTGCATGTGTTGCACAGAAAGTAATATTTTCTTTTACTGTTCCTCGAAACAGCATTACGTCTTGAGAAACATAGCCCATATTTTTTCGTAAATCTGCAGGATCAATCTGTTTAATATCTATACCATCTATTAAGATTTGTCCAGAATCAGGTTCATAAAGACCTAAAATTAATTTCTGGATTGTGCTTTTTCCTGATCCGATACGTCCTATTACGGCAACATTTTCACCATGATTGATTGTAAAAGAGACATTTTTTAGTGCAGGAACATCTGTTGAAGGATAGAAGAAAGTTACATTAACAAACTCGATATGACCGCTAAACTTAGGTCTTTCAACAAATTTTTTGCCGTGTGGACGCTCGCTAGGTTGGGAGATTATCTCATTTATCGTTTCGTATGATGTTCTGGTGTCTTCAAAGTTAGTTAAAAGTGCTGCAACTTGCCCCATTGGAGCTAAGGTTCTTGAAGTTAATATAACAATTGCAATTAATCCACCCATAGATAAAGCGAACTCTTGAATTAAGTAGACACCATAGACAATTATCATTACAGTATTTAGTTGTATCAACAGTTGAGTTATGGTTGGAATTGAGGCTGATAAAAGACGAGACTTAAGACTCTTTCCTGCTATCTCTCCCGTTGATTCCTCCCATTTCCACTGTACCTGATTTAAAGTACCTAGAGATTTTAGTGTTTCAATATTATTTAGAGATTCGATAAGAATAGAACTCTTTTTTGCACTTGCTTCATGTGTACTCTCTATGCTCTGTTTAAGAGGATTTTTAATAAAAAATGCATAAGTTAAGATAGAAAAGATTGTTATTACAGGAATTACGACAATTCCACCACCAATATACCAAATAACAAGAAGAAATATGATTGCAAAAGGAAGGTCGATTATTGCAGCCATTGTGGCATTTGTTAAAAAGCTTCTAATACTGTCAAAATCTTTTATATTACTTGCAAATGAGCCAACAGAAGCCGGATGATTCTCAATTTTTAAATCTAACACCTTTTCAAAAATAATAGATGACATGATTACATCGCTTTTTTTAGCAGCACTCTCAAGCAGGTAAGTCCTGGTGAATTTAAGAAATGTATCAATTATGTATACTATACTAACACCTATAGCAAATACCCATAGAGTCTCTATAGCATTGTTTGGAACAACCCTGTCATAAACATTCATAGTAAAAAGGGGAGATGCCAGTACAAAAAGATTTATAAGCAGTGAAGCGTAGAGGACATCTTTATATGTCCCTGCTGATAGCTTTAGGGTACTCCAAAACCAATGTTTTTGATCTAGATGCAGAGTTCTTTTACTCTCATCGCTATACTCAAAAGCTTTTTTAACCATAAAGCCAAAACCGATATGTTCATCTCCTAAAACATCAATCTCAACCCACTGTTCAACTGCTTCTTCAGCAGGCATAACAATTTTAGCCATAGTGCCATCTTCACTAAAACTGTCTAAGATACAAGCACCCTGATTAGATAGTAAAAGAATCATAGGCAGTTGAAGCGGGGAAATTTGTGAGAGATGTCTTTTAACAAGAGATGACTTAAGTCCGGCCTTTTCTGCTGCACGAGAAAATAGACCTTTAGCATTATCTATTGAAAAAAGTTCTGGTGCATCACTTTCTGGTTCTATCGGTAGCCCGGCAGTAAGTGCCTCTGCTGAAAAGGGTTTATTGTAAAGTTTTGTAAAGAGAACCAAGCAGTCAAGCAGGGCATCCATCTTTAAGTTTTCAGTGCTTGTTAAAAGCATTTAAGACCTTTTTATAATTTTTTTGTGTTTCTATTTTGGTATCTTTAGTTTCTTAACTATGATATCAACACGATTGTTTAACTCTATTGATTTACTCTCCTCATTACTAAACATAGGCATTTTATCTGCTTGTGCATGTAGTGTAATATTTGTTTCAATTGCACCGGCTTTAATTAGTTTACTTTTAACTGTTTTAGCTCTTTGTTGAGATAAGAGAAGAGTCTCTTTTTGTGTCATATTCTTATTTTCAACATTACCAAGCAGATCAAATTTTAGATTTTCCCAGCCATAAGGCTTAAGTTGCATGATTAAACTATTTAGCCTTTTTTCTCCACTACTTGTCAACTCTGAAGTGTTACTATTAAACAAGAAACCGCTGTATCTCTCTATACGCTTGGTGTCATCAAATATAAATTTACATCCATACAGGTCTCTCATTTTATCAGATAGAGAGTTGTTGCAGATATCTGCCTCATCAACAATTAAATCCTTGTCTATATCGTACGACACAGGAAGAGTATCATTGTTTCTTGGTGTTTTACCATTTAAGCCGACATTAGCATATAGCTTCTCTACTTCTCCTATAATCGTCGAGACCAGTGTTCCCATAGCATCTAAAATTCTATACTTTGCAAAAAGAGCACTATATTCAGTATTTATAATTTGATTTTTAGCGGCAATAAAATCATTTTGAGCCGAGAGAAGATCTAAAAGTGAGCGACGACCCAAGTCGTACTCTTTTGTATAAAGTGTTAAAGTCTTAAGTGAGAATTTTTTGTAAGCTTGAAGATGATTAAGCTGCTCAGAAAGTTTTTCATTTGCTGCCCACGATAGAGCAAGACCCTCTATTACTTCACGTCTCAATCTGTTTTTTATTTGTACTTCTTGGTGAATGGTGCTGATACTTTTTTGAACTGCTGCTCTATCTGCAAAACCGTTAAACAAGTTGTATTTCAAGTATGCCATTGCTTTAAGGTTGTCATATTTGCCAGGTATGCCACTTAAATTGTTATTCATTATTTTAGATATTTCAATATCTAATGATGGATAAAATGGTGATTTCTTTTCCTGATAAGTTGCCTGAGCTAATTTTATATTGTACTTGCTAACCAATAGAGAGGGATTGTTTTGCATTGCAAATAGTGTTGCCTCGTCTATATTTGCAGGAAAGGCTACGGTTAATATTGGTTTACTCATACCATTCGGGTCAATGTCCCTTCCAAGGAGTCTTTGCATATTGTATTTTACATCAAGCAGAGTATTCTCTTGAACTACATAGTTACTTTTTGCAAGAGCAAGTGCTGCTTCTATCTTATTTACTTCTGAGAGGGTTGTTAAGCCTGCATCGTAAAGTTTTTGTACTTTTATATATATTTCTGTATTTATCTTAATATTTTCTCTTTGAGTTTCAAGTAGCTCTCTGTTTTTCATAACTTGCAGATAACTGTTGACAATATTAAAAGAGGTGTCGTTAACTTTTTCTATATAATTGTAAGCTGCTGCCAGAGTTCTGTTCTCTTGCTCTTTTATTTTGGATCTTGTCTCAAAACCTTTAAAAATATTTTGAGTGTAGATGAGTGAATTTTGATAAACACTATAATCGAAGTTTGAACCGGACGCACTGCGTCCACTCTCTTGACCGACTCCAATTGAGAGGTCTAGTTTTGGGTAATAGTCTGATTTAGCAATTACAATATCTTCTTTGGTTGCATTATAGTTTTTAACCCTCTCCAAGATAATAGGATTAGTTGATAAAATTTCATTAACAGTTGTTCTAAGATCTTGTGCATTAAGTGAAACGGATAATAGAATAAGTAATATTTTTTTTATCATTTTTTGCCTGTATATAAAATTTGCAACATAATTTAATAATTTAACAATTTAACATATTATATATTAATAATTAGTTACATTAGTATAATAATGGAATTTTAAAAGTTTCAATAAAAATTTAATTAATTCCTGGATATTCAAGTCTATGCGATATCGGAATAAATGAAAACAGTTTAAACACTCTATTATGATATAATCTCAAGCATAAATAACTATGGAAAAGTGATAAATGCGTTCATCAGATGTAAGTTCTATACTAGACAATAAAGATAGATTATTAACTCAAATATATTTTGACTTGCAGAGATATTTTGAAGATAAATATGGAAATAATACAGTTGTTTTTATGGAGATAGGAACATTTTTTGAAGTATATGAAGTAAATAACGATGATGAACAGATAGGTAAGGCGAAAGAGATTGCTGAACTTTTAAACATACAACTAACTAAAAAAAATAAAAATATAATTGAAAATAGTGACAAAAACCCACTTTTAGCAGGTGTTCCCGCCGTATCATTTGAGAGATATCTTAGCCGTTTGATCTCTGAGCAAAAATATACTGTTATCGTAGTAAAGCAAAAAGGCAATCCTCCAAAAATCAGCAGATATATTGCACAGATTGTATCTCCGGGAACAAACTTTGACCATATTGTAGATAATGATGACAACTACATAGTCTCACTTTTAATTGATTGTCATAGAGATATTTATACAGTGGGATACAGTGCAATAGATGTTACAACGGGAAAGACTTGGCTTTATGAAGGACATGGAACAAGTGAAGACCAATCTTATGCCTTGGATGAAGTCTTTAACCTTCTCAATATTTACCGTACTTCAGAAGTTGTTATTACATTCTTAGACGGGATTGATAATCAGCGACATTTAATGCAGTACCTTGAGATTGCCGAACATTATCATTACAGTGTGAATAACCAAAGACCAAAGATAGAGTTTCAAAATGAGCTGTTTCGTGAAGTTTATCAAGTACGTTCACTTCTCTCCCCGATAGAACATTTAGACTTAGAGAGAAGTCCGATGATTACAGAGTCATTGGCAATATTAGTTCATTTTGTTATTGAGCATGATATACATATAGTTCAAAAACTAGATCGCCCAAATATTATAGACAATCGCCGTTTTATGTACCTTGGCAACAGTGCGCTGGAACAGATGGGCATAGTCTCTAAAGACAAAAAAGAGTTTACTCTTTTGAAGATGATGGATAAAAGTGCAACAGCTATCGGCCGCCGTCTATTAAAAGAGAGACTTCTAAACCCAATCATGGAAAAAGATGAATTAGAACGCCGTTATAACCTGATTGAGAGAGTCTCTTCTCATGCAAGATACCTAGATGAAATGATGCGTGGAGTCTATGATTTGGAGAGACTTTCGCGACGACTTGACTTAGGTAGGCTTCACCCTTTTGAGATGAACCATATCTATGACTCCGTTCTTAGTGTAAAAGAGCTGATACTCTATGTGAAAAAGCACAAAATTCAAAAGACCCCTTTTAGTGAGTCTGAGCTTGATGAGTTTTTAAGAGATATATCCAAGAGCATAGATCTGGATGTTTCTCGCCGTTTTACAAATGCAACGGTGGATGAAAACTTTTTAATGAGCGGAGTTGATGAGACTATTGACACATTAGTTAAGGAAAACTCTGTGATGTTGAGCGCTTTTGAAGATATCATGAAAAAAATAGAGTCAATGTTAGAGAGCGCTAATGCCGGTAGCTCAAACCGTTTAGTTACTTTAGGACTTTTGGAAAAAGAGGGTTATTATATCTCTTTAAGCAAAAACAGATTCTCTATGATTGAGAGCGAATTTTCTAAAAGTGAAGATTTTAAAGGTTTTGTTGTAAAAAAGCTTACAAATTCTGTGAAAATAACATCGAGCTTTACAGATAATCTCTCTGACAATATTATGAAAAACCGTCGTAAAATAGTCTCTTTGGTTAAAGATAGATATATATGGCTTCAAGAGGTTTATGAGAGAAGGTACTCTCTTCTTTTTGACCGCGTTATAAGTTATGTTGCTGATTTGGATGTGGGTGTAAGCTCATCAAAAGTTGCACTTGGGTACAAACACTCTAGACCGATGATAGTTGACGTAGAAGATGATGAGAACTTCATGCAGATTATGCAGCTTCGTCATCCGCTTATTGAGATTCAAGAGCGAAGCGGTATATATATTCCAAATGACATAGTTATGGGTAGTCGTTCTTATATGGATTTACCCCACCCTGATACAGTCATGTTGGAAGTCGGAGTACATGATGGACATAATATAAACGGTGTTTTACTTTATGGCATAAACTCTAGTGGAAAATCATCTCTGATGAAAAGTATTGGAATAGCTACTTTGATGGCGCAGTCTGGCTTTTTTGTAAGCGCTGCTGTTATGAAGTTTTCCCTCTTTGATTCACTTTTTACTAGAATAGTTTCAAAAGACAACCTTGCAAAAGGACTTTCAACCTTTGCGGTTGAAATGCTTGAGCTTAAAAATATATTTAATAGAGCTACTGTACGCTCCTTGATATTGGGTGATGAGATAAGTCATGGTACAGAGACACTCTCAGGTGTAGCTATAGTATCAAGTGCGATTATAAAACTGGCAAAACTTCGTTCACTTTTCCTTTTTGCAACACATCTGCACCAACTCTCAACAATGAAAGAGATTACAACTCTGGATAATGTAGTAGATTTGCATCTTAGTGTTGAGTATGATGAAGAGAAAGACACTCTTCTTTTTAATAGAGTTCTTCAGGTCGGAAGTGGAAGCAGTATTTACGGTTTAGAGTTTGCAAAATCGCTTCATATGGACAGTGAATTTTTAGATATGGCAAATAAAATTCGTAAAAGACTTGCGTGTGATTTTGATGAGTTGGAACTGCTTGTTAAGAAAAAGACCAGCAAGTACAATAAAGACTTGTATGTTACTAAGTGTGTCATCTGTGGAGAAATGGCTGAGGATGTTCACCATATAAATAATAAATCTTTAGCTGACGGTACAGGTTTTATAGGACACTTTCATAAAGACTCTAAACATAACCTAGTACCGCTGTGTAAAGAGCATCATAAAGATATACATGAGGGCAAGATACGTGTTGATGGTTTTATTATGACTTCAAACGGTTTGGAACTAACTTATGAAAAACAGATTAGTAAGCCTGAAGAGCTAAAGGCTCCTGAGCTTGAAATAAATGAACCTGCACACTCTTTGCAAAAAGAGGATGACCCTAAGAGTTTTGTTTTGGATGATTGGGATTAAACTACTTAATGGTTCTGCTCTAACATCTGACTCTGGTCAAGAACTAAATTATCCATATTATTAGATACAGAGTAATCCAATATATCAAATAGATCGTTAATCATTCTATTATTATTGTCATCATAATCTTTAGAGGTTACCACAGCAGTAAAGAGTTCTTTATTAAAATATTTACTTTGAAATACGCTTAATAAGTTTGAAGCAGTTTTAATTGCCGAATCGGCAGCCGTACAATCCAGAACTATACAGCATAGATTGGTTTCTAAAGTAATAAAGGTATCAGTTTTTCTTTTGAAATTTATAAAAGTAGTAAGATCTATGCTCTCATTACAGAGCCCTATAGCTAGAGAAAACTCTATGTTATATCTTTTACTTCTATATGAGTAGTCATCTAAATGACTTATAATCTCTTGAAGGTATTTTTGACGATTATTTTTTACGACATTAATCATAATTATGTCTCCAAGTGATATTTACTTCAAATATTAGCATAAAAATATTATATATTGGATAATTAAATCAATAATTCTGAGTTTAAAATAGAAGATGTGAAAATTTATTACAAGGGAGTTGTAATTAAAAAACAGTATAATTCATTTTCGGATAATTGGAGAATATATGAATAAAATTATTTTAATGGTGAGCATATCTTTAGCTATCATGTTTAGCGGATGTACGCAAGAGACGCAAAATAAGATGGGAAGAACTATACAAAACTGGACGGGTACAGATGGTGTACTTGATATCTACATGGGGGAGAAGCTTGTAAAAAGATTTATTAAGATTGATAAACTCTCAACCGCAGAAGCTACACAAGGCACTTCACCTAGAACATATCGCTATGGTTACGGTTACTTGGACGTAAACCAGAACTATAGGGTTGATGATGGAGAGAGAAAGCTATATTTTGAGATAAGTGACTATGCGACTTCATATATATTTTATGATAACCCGGGTGCTAAATGAAAATTATTGAGCTTTTTAAATATTTAATAGAGAGCAGGAGTGAAACTCCGGATGATGGAGGACTTTTAGATTTTATTGAGAGTTATCTGCCTGATTTTAAAGCTATCCGTATCGATGTAGAAGATGTTAAAAACCTTTTTATATATAAAAAATCTGGAGAGGGAGAGCACCTATGTTTTGCCGGACATGTAGATGTCGTTCCTGCGGGTGAAGGCTGGGATAGCAATCCATATAAAGCGGTAGAAAAAGATGGTTACATCTATGGTCGCGGAACTCAAGATATGAAGAGTGGTGTTGCAGCTTTTACCCAAGCTGTAAAAGAAGCAGATAACTTTAATGGCACGCTTTCAATCCTGTTAACCTCAGATGAAGAGGGCGAGGCAACGCATGGAACTGTTGAGGTTTTAAAATATCTCAAAAGTAATTCACTGCTACCAGATGCTGTAGTTGTCGCAGAACCGACATGTGAGGAGAGATTTGGAGACGCCATTAAAGTAGGCAGACGAGGCTCTATAAACGGCTATATAACCTTAAATGGAAAGCAGGGACATGCCGCATATCCTGAGAAGGCAATAAACCCAATACATAATATAGCTCAAGTTTTGCAAAATATGGCAGGAGTTAACCTGGATAATGGAGATGAGTTCTTCTCTCCAAGTAAGTTCGTTGTAACTGACATAAGAGCAGGAATGCAGGTTACTAACGTAACTCCAAACGAGCTGAAGATGATGTTTAATGTTAGAAATACGACTCTTACAACTCAAAAAGAGGTTCGTGAGTTTGTAGCAAAAAATCTTGATGGTTTAGATTATGAGCTAAAGTTGACACAGGGTTCATATCCGTTTAGAACAAATACAGATACGAAGCTGGTTAGAAATATTGATATGTCAATAGAAAAAGTGACAGGAATAAAGCCAAAACACTCAACCGCCGGCGGAACTTCTGATGCAAGGTTTATTGCTCTATTAGGAATTGATGTGATAGAATACGGTGTTATAAATGATACAATCCACTCTATAAATGAGAGAACAACAAAAAAAGAAGTTGAAGAGCTTTACGAAGTGTTTAAAAGTTTGATTAGTATGTGGAAATAGGGAAAATTTGTGAGATATTTAATTTTAGTAATAGCACTTTTGTCTACTTTAAGTGCATTAGATTGGCCAGATAACTATAAAGAAGCATTGGCACAGGCAAAAAAAGAGAAAAAAGATATCTATCTGTTTATAGGTTCCGAAGATTGTAAGTTCTGTGAAAAGTTAAAAAAAGAAGTTTTTTCGCAGAAAGAAGTTGTAGATAAATTAAAAAAAGACTATGTACTCATCTACCTTTCAACAGTTATAGATGACATACCAAGCCAGTTTGAAATCAATCCGATTCCAAGACACTACTTCTTAACAGATACAGGAAGTGTTATATACACAACTATCGGCGGAAGAAGCAAAGAGGGGTTTTATGAGCTTTTAGATGATGTCAAAGAGATTAAAGAAGATTAGTCGCGGAAGACTACTTTTGTCTATGTATTATCTCTCTTCTTCTTATTAAGAAGTAAAGAACAGATGTTATTGAGACAACGACGACTATATAGTTCGTTGGTCCACCAAAATTTAATTTATACACAATAGACGCAATAAGCAGTACAATTACCACCTGCAACAAAAAATATATATTAGGTAAAAGGCTCCCTTTGGATGTTCTTTTATCATTAACTCTCATACTTGCCCTTAAATAACTTATATTTATTATACATATAACAATATTGTATTGTAGAATAAATAAAAAGTATATTAAATAGATTAGATAAGTAAAAACAGAGTAGAATATCATAAATTATTTTAAAGGAACAAGATGAGATTCGTGCAAACAGATAAGGCACCATCAGCAATTGGACCATACTCACAAGCCGTAGTAGCAAATGGAATGGTCTATACATCAGGACAGATTGCACTTACACCGGATGGAGTAATGCTTGAAGCAGATGTAGTGATTCAAACAAAACAGGTACTTCAGAATCTAAAGGCTGTTTTAGAAGAGGCGGGAAGCTCTATGGAGAGTGTAGTCAAAACTACAATATTTATAGACTCAATGGATGATTTTGTGACAATAAATGAAATCTATGAAGAGGCTTTTGGCTCTCATAAACCAGCTCGTGCGACAGTAGCTGTTAAAACTTTACCAAAAAATGCTTTAGTTGAGATAGACGCAGTAGCACTGGTAAAATAAGTTATTTCATAGTTCAAGGGGAAAATATTTTGTCTGATAGAAAACAGGGTAAAAAAGAACAGATAATGCAAGTTGCATTAGAACTATTTGCTTCAAAAGGTTTTTATAGCACAACTATACCAGATATAGCAACATCACTTAAAATGAGTGTGGGCAATATGTATAATTACTTTAAGTCAAAAGATATCTTAGCTAGAGAGATAATAAAATATATTTCTATATATCTTGGAAAAAAAATTCGTGTTATCAACGAAGAAGATATCTCCACAAAAGAGAAGACAAGAAAAATTATAGAAATATATTTTAAGACTGCTACTAAAAAACCTGAGATGATTGACTATTTTTTACGAATATATCTCTCAAACAGAGAAGTTTTTAAAGATGGTTGTGAGGGTATGATATGTGTCAATGAATTTGTTACGGAAGTGATGATTTATTTTGAAGAGGGCGTTAAATGTGGAGACTTGAGAGATCAAGATTTTTTTAGTGCATTTGGTCTTTTTATGGGCTATTTAGGAGGTATGGTCTTTTTAAAGGGTGAAAATATTTTGCCAAAAGAGTTAGATTCATATATAGATGATATTTCATTTAATATTTATAAAGCATTGAGTTTATAGAGTGTTATGAAAAAGAGAATGAAAGTTTTATGGCTTAGTGCAATAGCATGTAATGGAAACACTCACTCTTTCTTAAACTATCCATATATAGAACAATTTTTAAACGATTTTGAATTTATTTATCACCCTGTAATAGATTCAGATTATACTTTGCAAGAGATAGTTTTAAAGGACATACCTTGTGATATTTTACTTATAGAAGGTTCTCTTTCTGATGAGTTTAAAAAAGCAGATGTATCTGTAATAGAGATAATAAAAAAGTATACAAAAAAGGTAAAAAAAATTGTTACAGTCGGGACATGCGCAACTTTTGGAGGCATCTTTAGAGAGAGTGACTACAAAGATGTAAGCGGCTTACACTTTAATCAAGAAAAAAGAATCGATAAGTTTCAAGATATATTTAAAAAAACTGTTTCTCTTTCTGGATGCCCAACTCATCCAGAAGTTTTAGCAAACACTCTTTATGCCATTAAAAAGAGTGCTGAATTACATCTAGACAGCTTTCTAAGACCAAAAGAGTATTATGCCTATACCGTACACAATGGTTGTATTAGAAATGAGTATTTTGAGTATAAGGTTGATAAGCATAAGTTTGGTGAGCTAGAGGGGTGTATGTTCTATGATAATGGCTGTCAAGCACCTTTTACTCATGCTAGCTGTAACAAAATACTGTGGAATGAAGTAAACTCAAAAACAAGGGCAGGAGTTCCCTGTGTTGGCTGCACAGAACCAAGCTTTCCAAAACAAAATCTCTTTATTACAAAAAAAAACATGGGGATACCGGAGAATCTTCCTATTGGTGTTGGAAAAAGAGCATACCTCACGCTTGCTGGAATATCGAAGGCATTTAAAATCGACAGACTGGAAAAGAAGTTATTTGATGATTAAACTTATAGAAAAAATAGAGGGCGAAGCAAAATTAAATTTTAGTTTTAAAGAGAGAAAAATTGATTTTGTAGAGATAGAGTTTATGTCGACAAGAAATATTGAAACAATACTGCAAGGAAAGTCGCCATTGGATGCACTTGTAATAAATCCTCGTGTCTGCGGTATATGTGGGCATGCCCATCTCATAGCCACGGTTCAAGCTCTTGAGGACTGTTATGATGATTTACAAATTACAAACAAAGCCAAAACTATAAGAGAGCTGACTCTAAACTTTGAGCTTATACAGAACCATTTTAAATGGTTTTACTTAACGATATTACCACTATTTGAGAAACAGCAACATATACTCAAAGCTACATACCCATCGCAGTTCATGGCAAAAGCTATAGCTCTGTTTGGTGGACAATACCCTCATACTTCTTATGCGGTAGTAGGCGGTGTTGTTTGTGATATTACAGACGTTGACATTATTAAGCTACAGCACTATATAGATGAAACAATTAAGTTTTTTGAAGATAATATAGTACATGGAGATAGTGAGAAATTTTTAGTTTGTGATAATATAGAAAAAATTTTAAATAAAAGTGGTGATTTACCAGATATCTTAAATAGAATAGTTGAAAATGGCTGGATTAATTATGGAAAGAGTTATGACAGGTTTATAGTTTTTGGTGAAAATAGCTACTTTAAAAAAGGCAAGTCACTAAAGACAAGGTTCTATAAGAGTGTTTCAATAAAGAGTATCAAAGAGTTTGATAATGCAAAATCATATGCAAAAAATGTAAGTTATAAAGATAAGTATTACGAAGTCGGTCCGTTGGCACGTGCCATGGTAAATAAAACTTTATTAATTAAAGATGCACATAGAAAATACGGTGATAGTATTTTTAGCAGAATCCTGGCAAGAGTTTGTGAGATCTCTCAACTACTGCAACACTCAAAAAAGTTAATATCAAACCTTGATTTAAGTGAACCATCCTATATAAAACCTTCCGTAGATATAGTAAAGTTAAATGCTAGCGGGGAGTCAGCAGTAGAGGCTGCAAGAGGGTCTCTAATACATAAAGTTAAAATTGAAAACGGTTTTATTAGTAAGTATGAGATTATTACTCCTACGCAATGGAATTTAAGTAATGGCACAAAAGATAATCAAGGTATATCACAAATAGCGATGGTAGGTCTGGATAGTGCAAAAACAGCAGAGTTAGTTTTTAAGAGCTTTGATGTCTGTTCAGTTTGTACTACACATTAAAATATAACTTTTTTTTATACAATTTTAAAATAAACATTCTCTTTTATAAGTAATTTTAAAGTTTTGTTTAAATAGAATTATCTAAATGAATGAATATTCATTCTTTTTTAAATTACCAAAAAGGGTAGGTTATGATTGAAAAAAGGGAAGCTTTAGCTAGTATGTACAGTGCTAAAGGATCGAAAGTTAATACAAATCGTGGAACAGAGTATTATGATTCATTAATGCGCACTATGACTAAAAGGTTAGGGGAATTAGAAAAGACTTCAGCTGCTTCAAAGAGTTCTATTAAGAGTGTTTTAGAGGCTGAAGGCTTAAGTAGAAGAGATTTTATGAAGTGGGCTAGTGCCACATGTGCAGCACTTATGCTTCCTTCAAACTTTACTCCATTGATAGCAAAAGCAGCAGAACTTATGAATAGAGTTCCTGTTATCTGGATTGAACTGCAAGATTGTGCAGGTAATTCAGAGGCAATTTTAAGAAGTGATGCTCCTACAATTGATGAACTTATCTTAGAGGTCATATCTCTAGAGTTTAATGAAACTATCATGGCTGCAGCTGGTCATCAGGCAGAGGAGCAACTGGAAGAGTCAATGCATACATTCAAGGGAAAGTATCTCTGTGTTGTTGAAGGCTCTATACCTTTGGCAATGGATGGATACTATGGCACTATTGGTGCTAAAGCCGAAACCTTTAAAGATCATTTATTAAGAGTTTCAAAAGATAGTGCAGCTGTTGTTGCAGTTGGAACTTGTGCAACATTCGGCGGAGTCTCTGCGGCATCTCCAAACCCTACAGGTGCAGTTGGAGTTCAAGATATTGTAAAAGGTAAGGCTATTATTAATATTCCTGCTTGTCCCGCAAACCCTGCAAATATCACAGGAACTATTTTACACTTTGTCCTCACCGGACAGGTTCCGGAGCTAGATCATCTTAATCGCCCTAAATTTGCATTTGGCTATAGAATTCATGATAACTGTGAAAGACGAGCACATTTTGATGCTGGTGAGTTTGTTGAAGAGTGGGGTGACGAAGGAGCTAAAGAGAATTTCTGTTTGTATAAAATGGGTTGCAAAGGTCCAATGACATTTAACAACTGCTCAATCGTAAGATATAACGAATCTGTAAATTGGCCTATTGGAGCAGGTCATGGATGTATTGGTTGTTCCGAACCACAGTTCTGGGACAAGTATGCACAAGAGAGACCTATGGCAGATACTCATTTTAAAGCACCTACTGGCGGAGTTGAAAAGTCTGTTGATGAGTTTGGATTAGCTCTAATGACGGCTGCCGGTATTGGTATAGGTATACATGCAGTTTCAAGTATCGCTGCAGGAAAAAAAGAGGGAGATGAGTAATGGGTAAGCATATAATTATAGATCCAATAACAAGGATTGAGGGACACTTAAGAGTTGAAGCTGTTATAGATGATAACAATGTTATTCAAGATGCATTTGCAAGTTCTACTATGTTTAGAGGAATTGAAACAATTTTAAAAGGCAGAGACCCTAGGGATGCAGGACTTCTAGCAATGAGAATTTGTGGTGTCTGTACAGGTACACATTATCAAAGGAGTATTGAAGCAGTAGAAGATGCTTTTAAACTAACTATACCTAAAAACGCCAGACTTGTAAGAAATCTGATTCAAGGAGCACTATATATTCATGACCATGTGGTTCATTTTTATCACCTTCATGGGCTTGATTGGGTTGATATTACTAGTGCATTAAAAGCTAATCCAGGCAAAGCTGAAGAGGAGTCATTTAATTGGGCTAAAACTCCTTATGGTGTCAGCAGGTCTGAATTAATTGTAATACAAGAGAGACTTGCAAAATTTGTAAAAGAGGGAAGACTTGGAATATTTTCAAATGCCTACTGGGGAAATAAAAACTATAAACTTACTCCGGAACAAAATCTTATAGCTACTGCACATTACCTTCAAGCACTAGACTTACAAAGGGATGCAGCTAAACTTATGGCTATTTTCGGTGGCAAGATGCCACACCCTCAATCACTTGTAGTCGGTGGTGTTACCTGTGTTCAAGATATTAAAAATCCAGCAAGGATAGCACTATTTAAAACACTGCTTAAAAAGTTTACCGGTTTTATAAAAAATGCCTATATGCCTGATTTAGCTATGGCAGGTGTAAAATATGTAGATGAGGCTCTGGACGGAACAGGAGCAGGGTTAAAGAATTTTATGACTTATGGTGATTTTAGACTTGATGATACAGGCTTTTACAACTCAGAACTTCTGTTTCCTAGTGGAGTTGTCTTAAATGGAGATTTGTCAAAAGTTTACCCATTTGATCAAACAAAGGTAGCGGAAGATGTTACACACTCTTGGTATGATGCCGATGCTCCTCAACACCCTTATGAAGGAACAACTAATCCTAACTATACTGGTTTAAATAAAAAAGCTGATGGTTTCGCTTATCTAAAAACTGATGAAAAATATTCATGGATTAAATCACCTATATATGATGATAAAAGGGTTGAGGTCGGACCGCTTGCTCGTATGGTAGTCGGTGTTGCAAGCGGAGATGTGAGGATTACGAAGTATGTAACAAATTTTTTAACTCTCTTAGGTGATAAACTTGAACTTGGCAAGGCTGCTCCATCTTCAGTGCTTTTTTCAACCGTAGGAAGGACTGCTGCAAGAGCTATTGAGACCGAGCTTATGGCTGATGTTATGCTTGAATGGGTTGATGAATTAGCTGCAAATGTTGCAGCAGGTGACTTGAGAACTTGGACAGAATTTAACTTTGACACAGTTTCCAAGGATGCTAAAGGTCATGGTTTAGCTGAGGCTCCAAGGGGCGGTTTAGGCCATTGGGTAAAAATAAAAGATGGAAAGATTGAGAATTATCAAGCGGTCGTTCCGTCAACTTGGAATGCAGCACCAAGAGACTACAAAGATAGAATGGGAGCGTATGAGTCAGCCCTTATTGGTACAAAAGTTTCTAATGTCGAACAGCCGTTAGAGATATTAAGAACTATTCACAGTTTTGATCCCTGTATTGCATGTGCTGTTCATATCGTGGATACTAAAGGCAAAGAGCTTGGCCATTTTAAAGTAAATACTAGCTGTTCCATATAAAGGAGTGATTTATGAGTTATAAAAAAATAGAGAGGATGAGTATATTTATGAGGATTAATCACTGGGTTGTTGCTATTTGCATGGTAGCAGCCATAGTGACCGGTCTCTACATTGGTCATCCATATTATCAAAGTTTTATTGCAGATCCTGCTGTTGATAAGTATGTAATGGCATGGAACAGATGGGTGCACTTTATGTCTGCTATAATTTTTGATGTAAGTAGTGTTGTAGTTGCATATTTGTACTTTTTCTCAAGGTTTGAAAAGGCTTATAAAAAGTTAATTCCATCTGGGAAAAATATAAGAGAGTTTATGGATGTCTTGGTCAATCTTCTAACACTCAATAGAGTAAAGAGATTTGATTCTTCGCATGCTGATAGTTTTAATGCAGTATTTTTCTTTATATTTCATATGATGCTTGTGTGGATGCTCTTTAGTGGACTTCAAATCTATGTTCATGGATTAGCTCATGGAATTAGTTCCATAGGCACTTGGTGGCCGATTATGCTTCATGCATTAACGGATTGGACAGTTGTAGTAACCGGCGGAACATTCATGGATGTTAGAATTTCACACCATTACACTATGTATGCTATGATTGTTTGGATAATGTTTCATGTCTATTATCAAGTATGGAGAACTATATTCTGGCAAGAGGGAGAAGTAGGTATTGTTGTTGGTGGTACAAAATTTGTAAAAGAGAGGTAGTGTTTAATATGAGAACAGCAATAATTGGAGCCGGAACTATCATTTTTAAAGATGAGGGGGTAGGTGTTTATGCTTCAAAATACCTTGAAGAAAATTATACATTTTTAGATGATGTAACAATGGTTGATGGCGGTGTCCTTGGGTTTCAGCTTATGACCTACTATCAAGACTATGATAAAGTTTTGATACTAGATACTATAACTATGGATGATGAGGCAGGCTCTATTTATAATCTTCCAGGGGAGGAGCTTTTAGGGCTTGGCAGTTATAAACAGACAGCTCATGAGGTTGAGATTTCAGAGATGCTTGAGATTTGCTCACTGCTTGAGAAAATGGCAGATGTAAATATTATAGGTATAATTCCTCAAGATATTCAGAGTGTTAATATTGGTCTCACCAATGAGCTAAAAGAGAAATTCAAAGATTTCTTATATGCAACTATGTGCGAACTTGACAGATCTGGTATAAAATATAAAAAGAACACAAGAGAAGTATCATTAGATACAATTATACAGAGATATGCAAACCCTGTTAGCGAGTATAAAAATGGCAATTAAACAGATGATCGGTTACAACTCAAACAGTAGATATTTCGCTGGTTTTTTACAGAGTTTAATAAGAGAGAGCGGTGTTAAGGCAAATATTGCTCAAGAGAGTAAAGAGATTACTTTAGTCTTGGATGATAGTGATGAAAAATCATTAGCAAGATTTAGTTCGCTGAGTAGTAAATATTTGCCTCACTCTATATTCTTGGGTGATATAAACACGGTCGGCGAACATATAGATATACAAAGAGAAGAGTTTATATCACCAACTTATAACATCTCTTTGTGTGTAAGATGTTTGGAAAAATTAACAAATCCATCAAGTGAACACTATCTGGATGACACCTTGACATGTCATCATTATAGTAAAGATGAGCAGAGAAGTTTTTCGGACAATACAAGCTTCTCTGCTCACTACAGTGAGGGAGATACTCTTTTAGTTGTGAACCCACGAACAATAGATGAGCTTTTTATTATGACTGAAGATGAAAAAAAAGCTCTTTTTAGTATAGAAAAACCTACAATAAAAGTTACAATAAAAGATAATGGACTTAAAGAGTTGACTAACAGGAGTTTTATTAATATTAAATCTATTTACAACACCAGAAGCACCTTAGTCTCACTAAATGCTATAGATGGTGAGGTTCCATATCTTTTTTTTGATGATTATAATCGTTTCAAAGTAGCCGTAGTACAAAAAAATATAACAATCATAAAAGATGAAAGAGGTTTAGAGCAAGAGCTTGAACTGTTTGATAAAAATCCACTTATTAACAGGTTTTTAAACATCTCAAATGAGGCAGGGTTTGGTAGTAATTCAATCGGAGTGAATTTAAGTGAGAAAAAAGGCATTTCATTTATGGTCTCAAATGAGATTGGTGCTAAAGAAGTTATAATTTTCCAGCCCTTTGTATTAAAAGAAGTCTTAGATTTAATGAAAAAAGATACACAAAAACAAAAATTACTTGTGAACTTTGAAAAAAAATATCCATCTATTATAGAGGTCTTGAGTGAAAATGGAGCTTATAATCTTTTTGAGACCTTAGCTTGCATTTTGGAGTTAAATAATAGAACATTTGAAGCCCTTAGCGATAAATCTTTGGAGTTTAGAGGAAATGGTGGCTTGAAAGTAGATACATATTTTAGCAATGATAGCGCTTCAGAAAATCTTTCTGCTTTGTCAAAAGCTACTTTTGATTATACCTCTTTTATTGGTTCTATTATGAGTTTCAAGCTTGCCGGAACAGATGAGAAGTATCTTGCCTATTCAACTTTTGAAGCTCTTGGTGATATGACAATCACAACACTTAATCAGTTAAAGGCAAAATTTAAAATTGAAAACTTTGTAATGATGGGAAGTGTGTTTGAAAACAGTGTACTTTATAGTAGGATATTAAGTAAGTTTCAACTTAGCAAGCCATATTTTTCAAAAGGTTTTGCCCTAGATGATTAGAAAAAGTTTTTTAGTGCAGGGACTAGTCCAAGGTGTTGGATTTAGACCCTTTGTTTATAAGACTGCAATGGAGTTAGGTCTAGTTGGATTTGTTAAAAACAGTATAAATGGTGTAGAACTCGAAGTTGAGGGTTTAGAGGAGAGTATATATAAGTTTGAAGATGCAATTTCCTCTAAACTTCCACCACTTGCAAGGGTGGATAGAGTAGATATAACTGAGTTAAAACTGCTTAATGAGAAGAGTTTTGAGATACTTCAAAGCTCAGATGATTCAAAAAAAAAATTAAAAACTGCACTTATTCCACCTGATATTGCTACTTGTCAAGAGTGTTTAGCTGATATAAAGAGTACAGAAAATAAAAAATACTACAACTATTTTTCAACTAATTGCACAAACTGTGGACCAAGGTATAGTATTATAAAAACTATCCCCTATGATAGGGCAAATACATCTATGAAAAAATTTAGTATGTGTCAATCATGCAGAGATGAATATACAAACAAACTTAATAGAAGATACCATGCACAACCAATCTCTTGTAACAGCTGTGGACCAACTCTATCACTTTGGCAAAAAGATAAAAAATTAAAGATAGATACTAAAGATATCTTCAAAAATGTCGCAACTCTTATAAAGGCTGGACAAATTTTGTGCATAAAAGGGCTTGGCGGATTTCATATAGTTTGTGATTCAACTAATGATGAAGTGATATTTAGGTTGAGAGAGTATAAAAATAGAGTTAGCAAGCCATTTGCTCTTATGTGCAGAGATATTGAGCAGATAAAAACCTTAGCACATGTAAATAAGAAAGAGCAAGAGCTGTTAAGATCAAAAGAAGCTCCTATCGTTGTACTCAAAAAGTTACTTACTCCTGAGATAAAGATATCGACACTCTTAGCTCCAAAGATAGATAGAGTAGGGTGTTTTCTGCCTTATACAGCTCTTCATCACCTTCTGTTTAATTACTTAGATAATCCTATAGTTGCAACAAGTGCTAATCTGGGTGATGAACCAATAATAACATGTAGAGAAGATATTTTTTCAAAGCTTCCATTTGTCGACTTTACTCTTGATTATGATAGAGATATCATCAATGGAGTTGATGATACTCTTTTACAGGTGATAGGAGAGAGTGTACAGACTTTAAGACTCGCCCGAGGATATGCTCCAAAGGTTATAAAATTGCCGTTTAAGAGTAAAAAGAAGATTTTGGCTGTTGGAGCAAATGCGAAGAGTTCTATTGCATTATGTCTTGAGGATATTGTGATAACCTCACCTCATATAGGTGACTTGGACTCTTTGGCAGCCTTTGAGTATTTTGAGCGTACTGTAGAGACATTTAAACGTTTTTACGGTTTTGAACCGGATCTTATAGTTCATGATAAACATCCAAGTTACATGACAACAAAATGGGCAAAGGAGCAAAACACAGAGCTTATTAGTGTTCAACATCATTTAGCTCATATCTATGCCTGCAAGGCTGAATTTGGACTTAGAGGTGACTATCTGGGCTTTAGCTTTGATGGAAGTGGATATGGAGATGACGAGAGCCTCTGGGGAGGAGAGGTCTTTATAGGCGACAAGAGGAAGTACCATTTGAAACAAATAAAGCTTTTAGGGGCAGATAAAGCTGTAAAAGAGCCTAGGCGTGTTGGGCTTAGTATGCTTTTTGATAAACTCTCTTTAGAGAAAGTTTTAGAACTGGATTTAGAAACAGTAAAAGCTTTTTCAAAAAAGGAGATAAAAATACTGCATAAAACTTATGTAAAAAACCTTAATTCTCCTCTTAGCAGTTCAGTCGGGAGAGTGTTTGATGGAGTCGCTTCTTTGTCAGGGATATCTCAAAAGCTAAGTTATGAGGGTGAGAGCGGACTTTTGTGTGAGAGTTTTTATGATGAACAGATGCAAAATAGCTTTAACTACACTATAGAAAACGGTATTATAGATATTAAGATAATCGAGTATGTTTTAAGTTTTAAAGCAGATAAAACAGAGTTAAACACTATGCTGATAAATACTCTGGTCAATATAATAGTTGATATTTCAAATATAGAGAGACTGGAGATTATTTTGAGTGGTGGAGTCTTTCAAAACAGGACTCTGCTGAAGCTTGTCACAGCTCAACTTGAAAAAGAGAAAATAAGATACTACTATCAGCAAGAAACAGCCATAAATGACGGCGGAATAGCTTTGGGACAGGTCTATTATTCGCTCTTTAAATAATCAACCTTTAATAGAATAAATATCATTAAGTAATTTAACAAGTGTGTGTCCAATTTCTTCAGCAAGATTAACCGGAACAGCATTTCCTATTTGCTTATATTGTTGTGATTGAGAGCCTTCAAACACCCAATTATCAGGAAATGTTTGCACTCTGGCATATTCTCTAACCTGAAAAGGTCTTGTCTCATCTGGATGGCATCTTTCAGTTTGTTTTTGGGCTGGAGAGCATGTTAGAGTAAGGCTCGGCTCATCCCAAGAGATTCTTCTTGCCATTCCTGTCTTACCTCCACCGAGATAAAAACTTTTTTGCATATACTCTTTTTGTACTTCAATAGGCAAATCCTTCCAGTATCCACCAGGTTTTACCATATCTAAAATCTCTTTTTTTCTTTGTGGATATTTTTGTCCAGATGAAGGAGGTACATCAGAATTATATAAGTCACCTTTTTTTAGAGCATCTTTTAGAGTATATATTTTTTCATAAGGTTCTGGATAATTATAAGTAACTTTATTTAAGTACTCTTTTTTAACTCCTACAATCATTAACCTTTCTCTTTTTTGTGGAACTCTGTAATGAATTGCTTTTAGTACTTTTGGCTCAAATACATGGTAGTCCATCTCATTTGTTAAAACATCTAACATTGTCTGTAATGTTTTTCCTTTTTCATGACTTAAGAGACCTTTTACATTTTCAATCAAAAACACCGGTGCTTTTGTCTCTTTTAAAGCTCTTGCAAATTCAAAAAAGAGTGTTCCTCTAGTATCTTCAAAACCTAGTTTTTTCCCAGCATAACTAAAAGCTTGGCAGGGAAAACCACCTGTAAGCAAATCTATTTTGTTTTTGTATGGCTTAAAATCTATTTTTGAGATATCGCCATGTTCTATTTTCCAGTTTGGTCTATTTCTTTTCAGTGTTTGTATGGCATATTTATCTATTTCATTTAGTAAGCTATGCTCTATACCAGCTTTTTCAAGTCCTAAAGCTAATCCACCTGCTCCGGCAAATAGCTCAATACTTTTATAAGATGTAGATGGGAGTACGTCTTCATGGTTATTTATTTTGAAGTGTATTTTTGCATTCTCAAATATAATTAAATCTTCTTTTTTATACTCTCTATAATTATTTATAGGGTTTCTTAGAACCATTTATCCCCACCTTATACAACATTCTACATGGTTATTTTTCATATAGTTTCTGATATCTAAATAATATAAATATTTTTGTACTATTTGTGAAAATATTGCAATTTGAAATATTATTTTATGAATCTAATTCTTTTGAAAGATTTTGTATATATTCAGTTTTTGATAGCTCTTCAATTACATTATCAGATTATTTTTGAAGTCAGCTTTAATTGCTACCTCTCCTACCGCTTTTATGATGATAAAACAGTAGATGTAAACTTTTGAATATTCGTTCCAAATGATGTATTTATTGATGTTCCTAAAACTCTTGGGTATACCAGAGCTTTTGCAATGCTTTTTGGATTATGGTTTCCTTCTAAAAAGTTTGACAAATAAGTCAGTAGAAAAGGGTTTACATTGAACCTATTAATATCTGATAGTTTCATAGTATTTGAAATGTGATTTTTTGCTATAGACTCATTGAACCAGCTTTTTGCTTTTTCAAGAATAATATTTTTTTCTTTTTCAGTCAAAACTTCTCCTACTTATTTAAATTAGTTTTATTTTATTTAAAGTTTTATTGTTTTGGGGTTAAAATCTATAAGTTTTAAAGGAATTTATATAATAGTTTTATCAAAATTTCCCTCTGCTTATCTTCCGTATAATTAAACTTAAATTCAATCTCTTTTAGATAGTAAAAAAAGTTATCATTTCTAATACCCTTGTATTTTAAAATTGACTCTTCAAAAAAAAGCCAAAACCTACTTATCAGGTTCTCTCTCCTTTTTGTTTTAGATATTTTATTGAACATCATGAATTTTGAGAACTCTTTAAAGTACACCTCTTGTGCACCATCATCTATAAACTGTTTTTTATATCTGTTGAGGTTTGGCATAAGTAGGTTATAGACTTTGTTATCGTAGTGAAATGTCAAAAAATTTTGAGCATCAAAGATATTCTCTTTTATCTTTTTTTTGCTTTTTGGCAAGTAGATATACTCATTATACTCTATTACTCTTTTGTGCTTGTACTCATTTTCTAAGAAACTGGCTATAAGTTGTCTAAAAAGGTCATACCTTTTTTTTATTGTTAGATAATTTATATCCAATTCTTTTTTTGTTTGGTTGATTGTTAGATTATTGCAAAAGAAATTAATAAGCTTTAAATCAGTTTTTACTTTTTTAAGAGAAAATTTTTTTTTGCATTTTGAACACTTTAGATGTTCTGATTTCAGTTTATATAATTTTTCATTCTTGCAATAAATACACTTCATAAGGTATTTTAACACATAATGGTGCTAAAAGTATATAAGAAACAAGAAAATTAATAATAGATTTAAATTAAAGATATAGAATATGAACAGTTATTCAATGTATTGGAATGAAAATGGAAAATTTCGGATTACTGCTTATTTTTTGGTATGGTGTTTTACATGCTTTCGGACCTGATCATTTGACTGCTATTGCAGATTTTTCTATTGGTAAAAATAAAAAGAAAACTATGTTTATAACGACTCTTTTTGCTGTTGGGCATGGGTTCTCCCTTTTTTTGTTTGCAAGAATACTGCAAAGTTTTGAAATAGGTGAAAATATTTTAAAATATGGAGATATTATCTCAGCAGCTATCATTTTAAGCATAGGTATATATCTTCTATTTATGGTCTTTGCAGACCGTATTCAGCTAAAAAGACACTTTCACAATGAAAAAGAGCATATTCATATCTGGTTTTCAAAAGAGCATAGTCATGACAACTCTGACACTGCTTCAGCATTTACCATTGGAGCGTTGATGGGAATTGGCGGAGTAAGAGGTATGCTTATAACGCTAGGTGCAATAGAGGGGCAAAGTGTCGATTTTATGATGATATTAACCTTTACACTTGGAGTTATGAGTATTTTTATAGGCTTTGGAGTGGTAATATTGTATATTAATAAAAATTTATTAAACTCAAAACAAAATTTAAAAAGAGTGTTTGCAACAGCTGGAGTGATTTCTATAGCCGTTGGCTCAAACATGTTACTGGGATAAATGGTGAAATTTGTATCAAAAGATTATACGAATGTAGATGAATTAAGCACAAATGATTATATATGTTTTTGCTTGGAGGTAGATAAAGATACAATAAATAAAGCTATACAAAATGGGGCAAAAACTTTAAAAGAGATAAGAGTTATTACAAATGCCTGTACGGGAAATGATTGTAAAATTTTAAATCCTACCGGCAAATGTTGCTCTGCCCAGATAAATAAATTAATACAAAAATATAAAGGAAAATAAATGTGCAAAGATTGCGGATGCAGTATAACGGATAGTTCTAAAGGAGAGACTCATTCACAAGAGCATCATCATGAACATGGAAGTTCACAGGAACATCAAGAAACAGATACTAACTTACATGACAATCCACAACTAAACGATAAAAGAACGATAGAAGTCATAAGCAAAATTTTGGATAAAAATGACAAAGAAGCTATGCATAACCGTGAGCATTTTAACTCAAACAGTGTACTTTGTATAAATCTTATGAGTAGTCCCGGCAGTGGAAAGACAACTCTTCTGGAACACCTCGCAGATGTTGTCGGTTTTAAATTTGGGGTAGTTGAGGGCGACTTAGAGACAAGTCGTGATGCAGAGAGATTAAAGGCAAAAGGCATAGAAGCTTATCAAATCCAAACAGGCTCAGCCTGTCACCTTGATGCTTTTATGGTTCATAAAGCTCTGCATCATCTGGATTTGGATAGCATTGACGTATGTTTTGTAGAGAATGTCGGTAACCTTGTCTGTCCCGCTTCTTATGATGTAGGGAGTCACCTTAACATAGTGTTGGTAAGTATCCCTGAGGGCGAAGATAAGATTCTAAAATATCCAGTAATGTTTCGTCAAGCTGACTTGATTCTTTTTACTAAGACAGACCTGCTCCCATACTTTGAGTACAACTTAGAAAAAGAGAAAAAGACTGCAAGAAAACTAAAGCCAAATGTTGATATTTTAGAGGTCAGCACCAAAGATGAAGAGAGTCTTAAAAAAGTAGCTGCCTGGATAAAGTTTAAAATGGAGATGAGATAATGTGTCTCTCTATACCAAGTAAAGTTGTCAAGATAGACAAAGAGAACAACATAGCAACAGTTGATACAATGGGTGTCTCTAGGGATGCGAGCTTGGACTTAATGGGTGAAGATGAGCTAAAACTTGGTGATTATGTACTTTTACACATTGGTTTTATTATGAATAAAATTGATGAAGAGGATGCGTTAGAGAGTCTTAAAACATATAAAGAGATAATAGAGATAATGGATGAAGAGGATAGACAAAGAGCAATTTTAGAAGATGATGAATGTCAAAATCGAGGCACATAGAGTGGAGTTGGAACTTAAAAATCTATACGATGGTTTTAGGGATGCTGATACGATTAAAGCTTATGCAAAAATCATCAAAGAGGATGCAAAAAGACTCAAAAAACCTATAAACATAATGGAAGTGTGCGGCGGACATACACATACCATAATGAAATATGGCATTCTTCAACTTTTGCCACAAAACATAATGTTTATACATGGTCCCGGCTGTCCTGTATGTATCATGCCTAAAGAGAGGATAGACCATGCTTATGTATTAAGCATGCAAGAGGATGTGATAGTTGTGACTTTAGGCGATATGATAAAAGTTCCGGGAAGCAAGGGAAGCCTTCAGGATGCAAGAAGCAAAGGTGCAGATGTACGCTTTGTTTACTCTCCTCTTGATTGTTTGAAAATAGCAAAAGAGAATCCAGATAAAAAAGTAATCTTCTTTGCAATAGGTTTCGAGACTACGACCCCGATGAGTGCCTCTTTGCTTGATGCAGTAATAAAAAAAGATATAAAAAATATTCTCTTTCATATTAATCATGTAACGGTTCCAGAAGCTATGAGTGCTCTACTGGCAAACAGTGATAATAGGATAGATGCCTTTTTGGGACCAAGCCATGTAAGTGTTATAAGCGGCAGTAAAATATATGAAGAATTTCCTTTGGTATATAAAAAGCCGGTAGTGGTCTCCGGATTTGAGCCTGTTGATGTTATGCAGGCAATAAGTATGATACTCAAACAGTTTATTCAAAACAGATGTGAGCTTGAAGTAGAGTATAAGAGAGCAGTATCTTATGATGGAAACCTGAAGGCACAAGAACTTATAAACAGATACTTTGAAAAAGCAGAACATTTTAGGTGGAGAGGTTTAGGAGATATACCAAGAAGCGGGCTAAGGTTAAGAGATGAGTATAAAGATTTTAATGCAGAGCTTATATATAAAGATATACTTCCTGCAGAGGAGATAGATGACCATAAACTGTGTATATGCGGAGATATTTTAAGGGGCATGGCAAATCCACAGGAGTGCACTGTCTTTGGAACTGCTTGCAAGCCCTCATCACCTATAGGAAGCTGCATGGTTAGTAGTGAAGGTGCCTGTGCAGCATATTATAAGTATGGGAATTTGATATGAACGAAACTATTACATTAGCTCAAGGCAATGGTGGAGAAGAGAATAATGAACTGATCTCTAAAGTTTTTTATAAAGCATTTAAGAACGAAATTTTAGAACGCAGTGAAGATGCAGCAATCATACATAATGGAGAGTTGGCATTTTCTACCGATAGCTTTACTGTAAGTCCGCTTTTTTTCCCGGGAGCTGATATTGGTAAGTTGGCTGTCTGTGGTACATGTAATGATTTGGCAATGATGGGAGCTTCCCCAAAGTATTTGACATGCAGTGTTATTATAGAAGAGGGTTTTTCTACTTCAGAGCTTGAACTTATAGTGAGAAGCATGAAAGAGGAGCTGAGAGTAAATGGGGCTATTGTTGTAAGCGGTGATACAAAAGTCGTACCAAAAGGGAGTGTGGATAAAATATTTATAAACACAAGCGGAGTTGGCGAGGTTTTAAAAAAAGGCATCAGTTCAAATAAGGTAAGCGAGGATGACATGATTTTGCTAAACCGTGATATTGGCTCTCATGGTGCTGCTATCTTCGCAGCTCGTGAGGGGATTGAACTTAACAGCTCTTTAAAAAGTGACTGTGAGTCACTCTATCCTCAGGTAAAAGCCCTGCTTGATGCAGATATCAACATAACTGCCATGAGGGACGCAACAAGAGGCGGCATTAGCGCTGTTTTGAATGAGTGGTCTAAACAGTCAAATATCTGTATAGAGGTTCAAGAGGATACAATCCCGATAAGTGATGAGGTAGCCGGTATTTGTGAGATATTAGGTTTTGAGGCGACTGCTTTAGCAAATGAGGGCACTTTTGTACTGGCTGTTAAAAAAGAGGATGCATCTAAGGCAGTAGAGATTTTAAAAACCTTTGAAAACTGTTCTAATGCAACTATAATTGCAAAAGTAACAGACAGACATCTGAAAAAGGTTATATTAAACAGCAGTTGGGGAACTTCAAGGTTTTTAGAATCACCAAGCGGGGAACTGCTTCCTAGAATTTGTTAGGAGTGATTTTGATAGTAGGTTATATAAATGCATGAATATAGTATAGTCCAATCTCTTCTAGACTTATGTGAAGATAATGCAGGAAAAAATGAAGCCAGTAAAGTAACAAAGGTCGTCATAAAGATAGGAGTAATGAGCGGAGTTGAGCCTGAGCTCTTAAAAACTGCATTCGATACCTTTAAAGAGAAAACAATTTGCGAAGAAGCAGAGTTTATCATGAATATTCAGCCTATTGTTGTAAAGTGTGCTAAATGTTTAAGTGAATCGATACTTCAAAAGGTAGAGTATACCTGCCCAGATTGTCAGAGTATGGAGCTTGACATACTTGATGGAGAAGAGATGTATCTAATGCAATTAGAACTTGAATAGCAGATAGCTCTATTTTATTACCTTATGTTTGGATATAAACAAAGGTTTAAATAAAACTTAAAGCTTGTTTGGATATAATTCCGAACTTTTTAGATATATTTAAGGAATTGTAATATGTACGCAATTATCAAAAATGGTGGTAAGCAGTATAAAGTTCAAGAGGGTGATATTCTATTATTAGATAAAATGTCTCTTGAGCCTAAGGCTACTATCGAAATTAATGAAGTTCTAGCAGTAAATGCAGGTGAACTTAAAATGGGAGCTCCATTCGTAGATGGTGCAAAAGTTACTGCTGAAGTAATCAATGAAGGTCGTGAAAGAAAAGTTGTTACTTTCAAGAAACGTCGTCGTAAAGACAGTAAAGTTAAAAGAGGTTTCAGAAGAGACTTCACTCGTGTTCGTATCACAAAAATAGCAGCATAGTAGTAAGCTGTATAATTAACTAAGGAGATTCAAGATGGCACATAAGAAAGGTCAAGGAAGTACACAGAATAATCGTGACTCGGCTGGTAGAAGACTTGGTGTAAAGAAGTTTGGTGGAGAGGCTGTAATAGCTGGTAACATCATCATTCGTCAAAGAGGAACTAAAGTGCACCCAGGTAAAAACATGGGTATGGGTAAAGATCACACTCTATTCGCACTAGTTGATGGTATTGTTAAATTCGAAAGAAAAGACAAAAAACGTCAACAAGTTTCAATAATACCTGCTGTATAATTTTACGATATTTGGGGTTATGCCTCAAATATTTTACTTCACTCACTTAGGTTTACACCTAAAATAATTTTAAAATATTTAATAATTTACTTCATTATTGTCAAAAGTAGATTTTTAAGTTTTTGTAAGTTTGTATATTTTGTTTATGAGTTGTATAACTACTGAACCAAAGTATACTATCAAGTTCTAAGGTTTACTTAGAACTTTTGTGTAGCTGGCTACTAGCTAAAGTTGAAAATATGAGGAGAGTTGTTTATCGAGTCCTAAGATTTACTTAGAATTCTAAAGTAGCAACTTGTTGGTTAAAGCAAAAATTAGAAGGAGAATACTTGTTTACAGATAGCGTTGAATTAACAGTTTCGTCGGGAAAAGGTGGACAAGGTTGTGTTGCCTTCCGTCGTGAAAAATTTGTTTTAAACGGTGGTCCTAACGGTGGTGATGGTGGAAAGGGCGGTGACATCTGGTTTAAGTGTGATAACAATACGCATACACTGTCTCATTTTCAAAGAAAAATGCATATAAAAGCAGATAATGGTGTGCCGGGAGAGGGTTCCCTTATGACCGGAAAATCCGGTAGTAAAAAAATTATTATTGTTCCTCCTGGTACTCAAATATTGGACACAGAAACAGGTGATGTTCTTTTTGACATGTTAAAGCATGGAGAAGAGGTTAAATTTATTGAAGGTGGAAAAGGTGGACTTGGAAATGTTCACTTTAAATCATCTACTAACCAAAGACCGACTTATGCACAACCTGGCGAAAAGGGTGAAACAAGAGCTATCAAGTTAGATTTAAAACTTATCGCTGATGTAGGTTTAGTCGGTTTTCCAAATGTTGGGAAATCAACTCTAATCTCAACAGTTTCAAATGCCCGTCCAGAAGTGGCTAACTATGAGTTTACAACACTTACTCCAAAACTGGGGCAGGTAAACATAGGTGACTATGAGTCCTTCATTATGGCTGATATCCCCGGTATTATCGGTGGAGCTCATGAGGGCAAAGGTCTCGGTATAGAGTTCTTAAGACATATTGAGAGAACAAAAATTCTTCTTTTTATGGTAGATTTAGCCTCTTATAGAGATTTAAAAGAGCAGATTGAAACTTTAAAAACTGAAGTATCAGCATTTTCTGATAAGTTGGCAGTTAGTAAGTACGCTATTGCGCTTACTAGAGCAGACATAGTTCCTCCTGATGAGATTAACGATTTAATTAATGGCTTTTTAGAACTTGTTGGAGTTGAAGCTAACAAAAACAGTGAATTTAATTTTGATGAAGCGATGCCTTACTATGTTCAAAATAGTGCAGATGAGACACTTGGATTTGATAGGACTCTTCCATATTTAGTAGCACCAATATCTTCAGCGACCAGCAAAAATATAGAAGCACTTAAGTATTCTCTATTTAATTTAGTACAATCAGATAGAGAAACAAACTAGCTTAATAAAAGAGTAATTCATGAAAAGAGTAGTAGTTAAAGTCGGAAGTGCTGTTTTAACTAACAATGATGAGATAGCACTTGATAGAATGAAGGCTCTGGTCGATTTTTTAGCCGAGCTTAGAAAGACTAATGAAGTTATTCTTGTTTCATCTGGTGCTGTTGCAGCCGGCTACACTGAACTAGAACTTGATAGATACGTCTTACAAAACAAACAGGCTTTGGCATCTATCGGCCAGCCAATATTGATGGGCAAATATAGTAAAAAATTTGCAATTCACAACATTATAGCTGCTCAGGTCTTAGTAACTGCCATGAATTTTAACAGAGAAGATGACGCAAAGATGGTTAAGAACACAGTTGACACTCTTCTGTCAAATGGGGTTATCCCTATTATTAATGAAAATGATGCGACTTCAACACAAGAACTTGTTGTTGGAGATAATGACCAGCTTTCAGCATATGTCACAAAACACACCAACTCTGACATGTTGATAATTCTTTCTGATATAGATGCTTACTATGATACAGATCCACGTAAAAATCCAGATGCAAAAGTTCTTAAAACTGTAAACTCTATTGATAAGCATGAACTTGAAAAAGAAGCGACTCCCCATGGTTCATTTGCCACAGGTGGTATCCTAACAAAATTAAAAGCAGCTGACTATCTTATTAAAAGAGGTATTGATATGTTTATGTCAAGCGGTTTTGATTTAAGTGATATCAGAAGTTACATGTTAGATAATAAATATACAGGTGGTACTCTATTTACTAAAGGTAAAATATAATGAAAATTATTTTTATGGGTACACCTGATTATGCAGAGTCTATTCTAAAAAAAATAATAGACACTCCTGATATGGATGTTGTAGCTGTATATACTCAGCCAGATAAACCTGTTGGTAGAAAAAAGATAATGACTCCTCCTGTTGTTAAAACTATGGCTCATGAGAACTCTATAGATGTTTATCAGCCAAATAGACTTCGTGATGAAGATACAGTAAAAGAACTTCTTAAAATTGATTGTGATTACATAGTAGTTGCTGCATATGGTCAGATACTTCCCCTAGAAGTTTTACAACATGCTCCATGTATTAATCTGCATGCTTCTATACTTCCTCAATATAGAGGAGCTAGTCCAATTCAGCAGACTCTTCTTAATGGAGACACTAAGACAGGTGTTACTGCTATGCTGATGGATGTTGGTCTTGACACAGGTGATATTCTTAAAATTAATGAGATTGATGTAAGTGAAGATGAGATGGTAGAGTCTTTATTTGATAGACTTACAGAAGTAGCAGCAGACTTAACTATTGATGTACTTGAAAACTTCAACGATTTTACACCTGTAAAACAAGATGACTCTCTGTCAACACACTGTTGTAAAATCACCAAAGCAGATGGTGAAGTTGAGTTCAGTGATGCTAATACTCTTTATAATAAGTATCGTGCATTTACTCCATGGCCTGGTGTATATTTAAGTAGTGGATTAAAGCTAAAAAATATAGAGTTGCTAGAAAAAGATTCTAAAAATGAGCCTGCTAAAATTCTATTTGTAGAAAAAAACTATATAGTAGTGGGTTGTGAGCAGGGAAGTGTGAAAATTTTAAGCGTACAGCCACAATCAAAAAAAGAGATGGATATAATCTCTTATATAAATGGTAAAAGATTAAACCTTGCAGATACTCTATCTTGATAGTGTAGATTCAACTCAGAAATATTTAAAAGAGTTAATAGCACAAAACAAAATTTCTCTGCCCTATGCTGTTGTTGCAAAGAGTCAAACTAACGGAGTAGGAAGTAGAGAAAACTCTTGGATTGCAGATGATGGAAATTTGTTTTTATCTTTCGCAATTGAATTGGAAAATTTGCCCAAAGACTTAAAACTAGAGTCAGCATCTATTTATTTTTCTTATATATTAAAAGAGACACTGGAAGAATTTAGTTCGTCAGTTTGGATAAAATGGCCTAATGATTTTTATATTAATAATAAAAAAATTGGCGGAATGATTACAAATATAGCTCACAACAGCCTTGTCTGCGGTGTTGGAATAAATATAGTTAATGCACCAGAAAATTTTGCCAAGCTGGATATTTTAATAGATATAAATAAACTTATAGAAACTTACTTTGTAAATATTGAAAAAAAAAGTTCATGGAAGCAAGTTTTTAGTAAATATAAGTTAGAATTTTATAAGAATAAGAACTTTTCTACACATAATAATAACTTTAAAATTTCTTTAGAAGATGCTCGTCTGCAAACTGACGGCTCTATAATAATTAATGGTGAGAGGATATACAGTCTAAGATGAGTGAAGTAATAGTAATTGCGAATCAAAAGGGTGGAGTCGGCAAAACGACTACCGCTGTAAACTTAGCTGCCTCTCTTGCTGTGGCAGAAAAAAAAGTTCTTTTGATTGATTCAGACCCACAGGCAAATGCTACCACATCTTTGGGCTTTCATAGAAATGATTATGAGTTTAATATTTACCATGTGCTGATAGGTACTAAAAAATTAAAAGATATTATTTTAAAGTCTGAGCTGCCGACTCTCCATTTAGCTCCATCAAATATTGGACTTGTTGGAATAGAGAAAGAGTATTATGATGCTAATAATGCTAAAGGTCGTGAATTAGTTCTTAAAAAAGCTATTGCAAATGTTTTAAAAGATTATGATTATATTATTATAGACTCTCCTCCGGCACTTGGACCCATGACAATTAATGCACTTTCAGCTTCAAACTCTGTTATTATTCCTATTCAGTGTGAATTTTTTGCACTTGAAGGTCTCGCACAGCTTTTAAATACTGTTAAACTAGTAAGAAAGTCAATAAATCAAAAGCTAATTATAAAAGGGTTTCTGCCAACGATGTTTAGTTCTCAAAATAATCTTTCAAAACAGGTTTTTGCCGATTTAAAACAGCACTTCAGTACCAAGCTGTTTAAAGACAGCAGCGGAGATATTATTGTTGTTCCGAGAAATGTAAAACTAGCTGAATCACCATCTTTTGGAAAACCGGCAATATTATATGATGTAAAATCCAGCGGTTCAATGTCATATCAAAATCTAGCACAAGCGATAATTGAAATATGAAGTCACAAAAGTTAGGCAGAGGCTTAGGTGAGCTTCTTGAGGAGATAGATGAAGCTTATGAAAACGAGGTCTCTCAAAAAGACTCTATAGTTGAAATTTCGTTAAAAGATATAAGAGCAAACCCATTTCAGCCAAGAAAATATTTTGATGAGGAGTCTTTATATGAACTTGGCGAATCTATAAAGAATGATGGTTTGCTTCAACCTATCGTTGTTACAGAGGATGTTGATGGGTATATTCTTATTGCGGGGGAGAGAAGACTTCGTGCATCTAAACTGGCTAAATTAAAGACAATTCGTGCGATTATTTTAAATAGTAATGAGCAGAAGATGAGACAGTTTGCACTTATTGAAAATATTCAAAGAGATGAACTTAACTCTATAGAGTTGGCACATGCTTATGGTGAACTTATAAAACTACATGATTTGACTCAAGAAGAACTCTCAACAAGAATACATAAAAGCAGAACGCATATTACTAATACTATTAGACTTTTACAACTATCTTCAAAAACTCAAAAATCACTAATAGAGAAGAAAATCTCAACCGGACATGCTAAAGTTTTAGTTGGACTTGATGAAAAACAACAGCAACTGCTTGTTAATTCAATAGTTGGACAAAAATTGAGCGTTAGAGAAGTTGAAGCGACGATAAAAAGTATGAAGGAAAACAAGTTTCAATCACCTGATAAAATTCTAACTTCTTCATATGATTTAACAGATTTAAAAGAGAGATTATCCTGTCTTGGATTTAAAATAAAGAGTTCAAACAAAAGTTTAACTATAGAATTTGATAGTGAGAATCAAATAAACGATCTTTTAAATCGCCTTTCAAACTAGATTTACAAAAAAAAACTCTATGATTTACATTTTTTTATAATTTTTATAAATAAATGTAAATTTTTTGCTTGGTTTAACAATTCTTTTAATTTTAACATAGTATAATTTCGCAACTTTTAGGAGGTGCTATGTTAGATATAAATCCGATACTACTTGTAGCTACATTTATCGTGTTTCTTACGCTTATTGCCACTCTAAACAGTTGGCTTTACAATCCATTATTTGCTTACATGAGTAAAAGGGACGAGGACATCAAAAAAGACCTAGAGAAAGTAGGCTCTAATGATGATGAAATCAATGAACTTGAATCAAAAGCAAAATCAATAATTGCAAATGCTAAATTGGAAGCTGCGGCCTTGAGGGAAAAAGTTATTACGGATGCTAAAGAGTTAGCAGATAGTAAGTTAGAAGCAAAGCGTGCTGAGTTAGCTAATCAGTATTTAGAGTTTGAGCAATCACTTGTTCAGTCTCGTGAGCAGTTGAGTGGTGATTTAAAATCACAAATTCCACTGTTTAAAGAAGCTGTAAAAGCTAAATTCAGTCAAATATAAGGATGTAATGTGAGTAGAATTTTAGTATTTATGCTAATGATATCAACCTATGCATTAGCATCTAGTGGTAATGCAGAGCATGCAGATACAGATATCGTTCAAAGAACAGTTAACTTTTTGCTGTTTTTTGGACTTATTTGGTATCTGATAGCTGAGCCGGCAAAAAACTATTTTGCATCAAGAAGTCAGTCTATAGCTGATGAGATGAAAAAGGTTCAAGATAAGTTAAAAGAGACAGTGTCTCTTAAAAAAGATGCACTTGCTAAAATATCGGCATCTGAAAAGTTTGCTGAAGATTTAGAGCTTAGTTCTAAAAAAGAGAATAAGATTATTAACGACAATATTATGACTCAGTGTGATTTGGATTTAGAAGTATTAGTTAAGCACCAAGCTGCACTAATGGAGTTTGAACGAAGAAAAATGGTTCGTAATGTTGTTGAAGTAACATTAGCAGAAGTCTTAAATCAAAGTTCTGAGAGTTTTGATAAAGAAGCTATGGCTAATGTTATCTTGAAGAAGGTGGCATAAATGGAAGAGTTGATTGCGAAAAGATATGTCAAAGCTATTAAAGATAGTGTTGATATAGAATCAATGCAAAATATGACATCTATATTTTCTGCATTAGCTGAATCTTTCAGTAATGAGAAGTTTATTAAAATTATTAATAATCCAGATATTAGCAAAGATCAAAAATCAGAAATCTTATTGGCGGCAGTTAAATCAGCTAACTCTAAAGATGTTGAAAACTTAATCAAATTACTTGCTGAACATAATCGTTTTAGTGTTATTCCTGCTATTGCAGAAGTGATGAGAAAAGATATTGCTTTAACAAGTAAAAAATATAATGGAACCGTTTATAGTGACAGTGATATAGATGCAAAAGTTATAGAAGATTTAAGTAGTGGATTAGGTAAAAAATTTGATTCTACTATATCATTGGAGTTAGTCAAAGATGACTTTAACGGTATAAAAGTAGATGTTCAAGACCTTGGAGTAGAGATAAGCTTCTCTAAGTCTAGAATCAATAATCAAATTATAGAACATATTGTAAAAGCAATTTAACTTCATGAGGGGAGATGTGTAGTGGTAGCAAAAATTCAAGCTGATGAAATCAGCTCAATAATTAAAGAACGTATCGATAACTTTGAATTAAGTGTTGATATTAACGAAACAGGCAAAATTGTTTCTTATGCTGATGGTGTTGCACAAGTTTACGGACTTAGCAATGTTATGGCTGGAGAGATGGTAGAGTTTGATGAAGGTACTCAAGGTTTAGTAATGAATCTTGAGGAGAGTAGAGTAGGTGTTGTTATTCTTGGAGGAGGAACAGAACTTAAAGAAGGTATGTCTGTTAAAAGACTTGGTCGTCTTCTTCGTGTTCCTGTTGGAGATGCACTATTAGGTCGCGTTGTTAACGCACTTGGTGAGCCTATAGACGGTAAAGGTCCTATTGAGACTACAGAGACTCGTTTCGTAGAGGAAAAAGCACCTGGTATTATGGATAGAAAATCTGTTCATGAGCCTTTAGCAACAGGTATTAAAGCTATTGATGCACTTGTACCGATCGGTAGAGGACAAAGAGAGCTCATTATTGGTGACAGACAAACTGGTAAAACAACTGTTGCACTTGATGCTATTATCAATCAAAAAGGTAACGGTGTTGTCTGTATCTATGTAGCAGTTGGACAAAAAGAGTCAACAGTTGCTCAAATTGTTCGTCGTTTAGAAGATCACGGTGCATTAGAGTATACTATTATAGTATCAGCTACAGCAGCTGAAGCTGCTGCACTTCAATTTTTAGCTCCATATACCGGTGTTACTATGGGTGAATACTTCCGTGATAATGCTAGACATGGTCTAATTGTATATGATGACTTGTCAAAACATGCAGTTGCATACCGTGAAATGTCACTTATTCTTCGTCGTCCTCCGGGTCGTGAGGCATATCCTGGTGATGTTTTCTATATTCACTCTCGTCTTCTTGAAAGAGCTGCTAAGTTAAGTGATGAAAAAGGTGCTGGTTCTCTTACTGCCCTTCCTATTATTGAGACTCAGGCTGGTGATGTTGCGGCATATATCCCAACTAACGTTATCTCTATCACAGATGGTCAGATTTTCTTAGAGACTGAACTATTTAACTCGGGTGTTCGTCCGGCTATCAATGTTGGTCTTTCAGTATCTCGTGTTGGTGGTGCTGCTCAGATTAAAGCTACTAAGCAGGTTGCTGGTACTTTAAGACTTGATCTTGCTCAGTATCGTGAACTTCAAGCATTTGCTCAGTTTGCATCTGATCTTGATGAGACATCTCGTAATCAGTTAGAACGTGGACAGAGAATGGTAGAAGTATTAAAACAAGGGCCTTTCTCACCACTATCTGCCGAGAAACAAGTTGCTATCATTTTTGCCGGTAATGAAGGTTTCTTAGACGATATGAGTCCGTCAAATGTTGTTCGTTTTGAATCTGAGTTATATCCATTTATTGAAGCTTCTTATCCTCAAATCTTTGAGAATATCAGAAGTAATTCTAAAGTAGATAATGATACTAATGCTCTAATGAAAAAAGCACTTGAAGAGTTTAAAGCTTCTTTCGTAGTAGCGTAAGGAAAACTTAATGGCAAACTTGAAAGATATTCAAAGACAGATAAAGAGTGTTTCAAATACTCAAAAGACTACTCGTGCAATGAAGCTTGTATCAACTGCAAAGCTTCGCCGAGCAGAAGAGCTAGCTAAGCGCTCTCGTCTTTATGCTGCAAAAATGAATCAGGTAATTGCCGAAATAGCTGGACGTATTAAATGTAACAAAGTTGGTGGAATTGATAATCGTTGTTTTGTAACTATTGAAAATCCAAAAACAGTTGACATTATTTTTGTAACTGCAGATAAAGGTTTATGTGGCGGTTTTAATATTCAAACAATTAAAGCTGTTAAAAAACTGCTTGCAGAGTACAAAGAACAAAATGTAAAAGTGCGTTTACGTGGAATCGGTAAAAAAGGTGTTGAGTTTTTTAAATATAACGAAGTTGAACTTTTCGACTCAGTTATTAATCTTAGTTCAAAACCTGACAAAGAGAGATCAGATGATTTTATCACATCTTCAATAGAAGATTTTAAAGATGGAAAAATCGATGCAGTACATGTAGTATATAATGGTTATAAAAACATGATTACTCAAGAGTTACATGTTAATAAAATATTACCTGTAGATGCAGATCAGTTTGAGTGTGACGAAGAGCCAAAGTCTATCTTAGAAATTGAAGCTCAAGATGAAGAGCATATGTTAGACTCTTTAGTAAACAGATATGTACAATACGCTATGTATTATGCACTAATTGATTCGGTTGCTGCTGAACATAGTGCAAGAATGCAGGCTATGGATACAGCTACTAATAATGCGAAAGATATGGTTAAGTCGTTAAATGTTCAATTTAATAAAGCTAGACAAGCAGCTATTACTACAGAACTTATAGAGATAATAAGTGGTGTAGAGTCTATGAAATAATGGAGAAAAATATGATTGGTAAAATAAGCCAGGTTATGGGCCCGGTTGTTGATGTTGATTTTGATGGTTATCTTCCAGTAATTAATGAAGCAATTGAAGTTAATATAAATATAGAAGGTAATGCAACTCGTTTAGTACTTGAAGTTGCAGCTCACTTAGGTGATGGTCGTGTTAGAACGATTGCAATGGATATGAGTGAGGGCTTAGTTCGTGGAATGGATGCTACTGCTACCGGTAGTCCTATTAAAGTTCCGGTTGGAGAGAAAGTACTTGGACGTATCTTCAATGTAATCGGAGAGACCATAGATGATGGAGAGCAGGTTTCTGATGCTCCAACATGGTCTATTCACCGTGATCCTCCACCACTAGTAGATCAATCTACTACTACTGAGATGTTTGAGACAGGTATCAAGGTTGTTGACCTATTAGCACCATACTCAAAAGGTGGTAAGGTTGGACTGTTCGGTGGTGCCGGTGTTGGTAAAACAGTTATTATTATGGAGCTTATTCATAATGTTGCTCACGGTCATGACGGTCTGTCTGTATTTGCCGGTGTTGGTGAGAGAACTCGTGAAGGTAATGACCTTTATCATGAGATGAAAGACTCAAATGTACTTGACAAAGTTGCACTCTGCTATGGTCAAATGAGTGAGCCTCCAGGAGCACGTAACCGTATCGCTTTAACTGGTCTTACAATGGCTGAGTATTTTAGAGATGAAAAAGGTCTAGATGTATTGATGTTTGTTGATAATATCTTCCGTTTTGCTCAATCAGGTTCAGAGATGTCTGCACTTCTTGGACGTATCCCTTCAGCTGTTGGTTATCAACCGACTCTAGCTCGTGAAATGGGTGCATTACAAGATAGAATTACATCAACTAAGAATGGTTCAATTACTTCAGTTCAAGCTGTTTATGTTCCAGCAGATGATTTAACTGACCCTGCTCCAGCTTCTGTTTTTGCTCACTTAGATGCAACTACAGTACTTAACCGTAAAATTGCTGAAAAAGGTATTTACCCTGCAGTTGATCCATTGGACTCAACTTCGAGACTGCTTGATCCACAAATATTAGGTGAAGAGCATTATGGTGTTGCCCGCGGTGTTCAGCAAACACTTCAAAAATATAAAGATTTACAAGATATTATTGCAATTCTTGGTATGGATGAATTATCTGAAGATGATAAAAATGTTGTAGAGCGTGCTCGTAAAATTGAGAAATTCTTATCACAGCCATTCTTTGTTGCTGAAGTGTTTACAGGTTCTCCAGGTAAGTATGTTTCATTGGCAGACACTATTAAAGGTTTCAAAATGATTCTTGATGGTGAATGCGACCATATGTCAGAAAACTCTTTTTATATGGTTGGCGGTATGGATGAGGCAATTGAGAAATCTCAAAAGAAGTAATTCATAAAGGACTGTAATGGAGAAGTTAAAACTTGAAATCCTGACTCCTAATGGTGAAATCTTTAATGGTGAAGCTATTAGTGTAACTCTTCCTGGTGAAGAGGGAGAGTTTGGTGTTCTAGCAGAGCACTCATCATTAACTACCCTGCTAGAAGCCGGTGTGGTTGATATTGAAAAAGAGGATAAGTCAGTCGAATCTATTTTAATCAACTGGGGCGTAGTCCAAGTTGATGAAGAAAAAGTCATTGTATTAGTTGAAGGTGCCGTAGCTATTCGTGGTGAAACTGAGAGCGCTGTTGCACAAGCACTTGAAAATGCTAAAGAGCTTATTGAATCTATTAAAGACAATAACCCTGCAATTGCTTCGGTTACTGCTAGAATAGAATCAGCTGCTCAAAACTTAATATAGATAATGATAAACGAACTAATTGATTTTTATATAAAAAGCCACCCTGTGACATTGGGTGTTTTAGCTATTTTAGCAATATATTTTATAGTGCTGAATTGGATTTTTTTCTACCGCTATTTTTCTCTTAATAGTTGGCTCGATATAGAGAGTAGATCTCTTGAGAGTCTTCTTATGGGAGCAACAAGTGTAAACCCACAATCATTTTTAAATAATTTTTTAAAAACCAGCTCAAATATTACTAAAGAAGTTATAGGGCTTGGTATATTAGCAGCAACTAAAGATGCTACAAAAGGTCTCTCAATTTTATCTATATTTGCATCTACCACGCCTTTTATAGGACTCTTCGGTACAGTTGTCTCAATTTTAGACACATTTACTCATATAGGTCAAACTAGTGGGGGAATGTCAGTAATAGCAAGTGGTGTATCAGATGCCCTGGTAGCAACCTCGGCAGGTATTTTTGTTGCTATATTTGCCTATACCTACCACCAGATATTAAAAAGAAAATCGTTTGAGTTAATGAGTTTTATTGAGATGCAAAGTGAAGCAATAATAGCTCGAAAAGTGTAAGAAATGGCTTATAATTGGGAAGAGAAACCTGAACTTAATATTACTCCACTTGTAGATGTGATGTTGGTTCTTTTAGCAATTATGATGGTAATAGCGCCAAATATGGTATATGAAGAAAAAATAAACCTTCCTCAAAGTTCAAAAACTAAGCAGTTGTCCAAAATACCGCCTGTTCATATTACCATAGACAGAAATAAAAATTTAAAAATCAATAAAGACACTTATCAGTTTAATGCATTTATGGATAATTTCTCACTCTATTCAAAAAAATTAGATTTAAAAGCAACAGTGCTCATTAGTGCAGATAAAAGTTTGGATTATGGTGTTGTTATGTCAGTGTTAGCTGCTGTTAAACAGGCAGGGTTTACTGAGGTATCATTAGCTACTAATGGATAACAACAGCTCCTACTTCTACATAAGCGGTTTTATATCACTATCTATCTTTATATTTTTTTCATCTATTTTTATTCTAACTATCTTCTCCTCAAAAGATATAAACAGCTTTGCTTTAAAAAAAGATAATTATATATCTGTATCAATACAGATGCCAAAAGTGGAATCAAAAAGTTTTAAGAAAATTGTAAATAAAACAGTTAGTAAAACTGTAACAAAAAGTCCGGCAGTACAAAAAGTTCAAGATATAAATATTGATAATCTATTTAGTGATGTATGGACTAAAACTATAAAAAAAGAAAAAAAAGAAGAAAAAAAAATAGATAATAGGGTACTTCAAGAGATTCAAAAGAAAATCAATAAATCAGATGCTAATAGAGTAGAGTCTATCTCACAAAAAATTCAGAGTATAAATGCTCCTAAGAAGGCTAGTGAAGATGCGAAAACATCTACAGCCACTGAGGTTAACGAATATTTAGCTAAAATTCAAGCTTTAGTATATGAACATTTTTATCCACCGCAAAATTCCCAGGGTAATAGTGTAAAAGCTGTTATTGAACTCAGTCCAATAGGTAAAGTGTATGATTTTAGAATTTTAAGATACTCTTCTAACAGTGAATTAAATAGTGAGTGTGATAAAATAAAAGATAGACTTATAAGCGTAGTTTTTCCTGAGAATCCGGATAAAACCTCAGGAATATATACAATAACATTAACATCCAAGGAGTAAATTTGAAAATACTAATTTCATTTTTAATTGCAGTAACTATTGCCTATGCAAGTGATGCTACAATAGAGGTAATAAAAAAAGTTGATTCTCTACCAACACTAGCAGTAGAGGACTCTTCAGTAAGTTATAGCAAAGAGTTTAAAATGAAGTTTTTTAAATCACTTGTAGCTGACTTGAATGTCATATCTCTATTTAATGTCGATAGACACTATCGCAAAATTAATTATGATGCAAGTGAAGTATCTTATGAGAACAAAGATATAAATTATGTGTTAAGGTATAAACTTTCTCGAGATGATAGAGGTGCACTTAATATAGAATTGAAAATTTTAAATAAAAACAATACCGTCTTTAGTAAAAACTATAAAGTAAATAATCCAAAAATTTATATGTTTGTTGCACATACAATAGCCTATGATATAAATAGCTATATGGGAGAACCACCTGTAGAGTGGATGAAAAGAAGGGTTATCTTTTCAAGAATTGTCTCTCCTAGAAAAAGTGAATTAGTAATAGCAGATTATACTTTGTCATATCAGCATATAGTTGTTAAAGGCGGATTCAATATATTTCCTAAGTGGGCGAATAAAGAACAGAATGCATTTTACTATAGTTCATTAGATGAAAAAAGACCAACTTTGAAATATGTTAATGTTAAAACCGGTAGAAAAAGGGTGATAAAATCATCTGATGGGATGATGATATGCTCTGATGTAAATGATGATGGCAGTAAACTACTTCTTACAATGGCTCCAACAGGTCAGCCGGATGTGTATCTTTATGATGTTAAAACAAAAAGAAGTAAAAAACTAACAAATTATGGCGGTATTGATGTAGGTGGTCAATTTATGGGTAAAGATAGAGTTGCCTTTGTATCTGATCGATTAGGTTATCCGAATATATTTGCCAAAAACATTAACTCAGGAAGTATTGAACAGATGGTGTATTACGGAAAAAGTAATATTGCATGTAGCTCATTTGGAGAGTATTTAGTATATAAATCTAGAGAGAGTTCAGAATCTTTTTCAGACAATACATTTAATTTACATTTAATCTCAACAGAAACTGATTTTATAAGAAGACTTACAGCTGTCGGTGTAAATGAGTTTCCAAGGTTTTCAATAGATGGTGACGCGATAATATTTATTAAAAATTATAAAGCTCAAAGCTCTATAGGTATTATAAGACTTAATCACAATAAAAACTATCTTTTCCCTTTAAAATATGGAAAAGTTCAATCTATGGATTGGTAATATCGTAATTATAAAATAATATTAATATTATTTTGGTACAATCATAGCAAATAAACTTTAAGGTAGTTAAACATGAAAAATATAGTAATATTAAGTGCAATTACGGCACTCCTAGTATTAAGCGGGTGTAGTAAAGATCCAAAAGTTGATGAAGCTACAAGCGCTGCTACAAATGAAGTTGTAAAAGATAAGGCAGCTGAGAAAGTTTCATCTGTAGAGACAGAGACTGTATCATCCAAGGAAGCTTCGGTTGTTCGTGACAATGGTTCTGCTTTATCAAGCAGTGATTCAATGTCTAGTCTGGAAAATGATTTGGCAACAATATATTTTGACTTTGATAAATTCAATATTCGTGCAGATATGCAAAGCAGAGTATCTACTGATGCTTCTATTGTAAATAAAAAAGCAAGTAAGTTTTCTATAAAACTAGAGGGTAACTGTGATGAGTGGGGAAGTGATGAGTATAACTTTGCATTAGGATTAAGAAGATCTAATACAGTTAAAAAAGCGTTAATTGCAGAGGGTGTTAGTGCTAGTCGTATAGCAATGGTAAGTTTTGGTGAGAGTAATCCTACATGTACTACCAAAACTAGAGATTGTTGGGCTAAAAACCGTAGAGTAGATTTTAAACTTTTACCATAATATATGACTTGTAGTAAATTAATTGCTCTCTTAGCAATAATCCTACCTTTTTATTTAAGCGCCGCCGAACCTTCTGCGTTTGGTGCCGGCGATTTAAGCAACCCTAATCCTTATGGTCTGACTTCCTCTGAAAGCACTATTTTAGAAACTAAACAAAATCTTCGTAAAGTTGTTGTAAAGAGCAATAATCAGGCTAATGAAGTTGACTCTTTAAGAGAGAGGATTGATGGATTACAAACTATTATTGAGAGTATAAGTAATTCATCGCGCAATAATAAGCTTAAATTAAAATCTTTAGATGAAACAAACACCCTTAATTATAAGAATAGCAGTGAGTATGAGAAACGACTTACGGAGTCAATTCAAGAGACAAATAAGCTTATATTGATGAACTCTGAGGAGATAGAAAAAATTAAGCTTGTAATAGCTGAAATGTCTAAGCTTATTGATAAAATAAATTTAAGCTATGTAACAAAAAATGAATTTAATTTATTAGTAAATGATGTAAATAAATTCAAGGGTTTAGTTGCTAAAGAGTTAAAAAAGAGTGCAAAACCAAAAAAGTCAAAGCTAGAAAAAATATCAAATGCTGATGTGGCAAAAAAGGCTAAGGCTTATTATGCTAAAAAGTTTTATACTAAAGCACTTGTAAACTATAATCATTTGATAAAGAACAATTACAAACCTGCTTATGCCCACTACATGGTAGGGGAGATTAACTATTATAGAAAGAACTATTCCGATGCTATAGCGTACTTCAAGAAGAGCGCATCACTATACTCTAAAGCTTCTTATATACCTGTTTTAATGTTACATACAGCAATTTCAATGGATAAAACGGGTGATAAAAATAATGCAGCTACTTTCTATAATGCAGTAATAACTAAATATCCACAGAGCAGTGCGGCTAAAATAGCAAAAAATAAACTGAGTTTAATTGAATAATTATTCTCGGTTTATCTATAATTAGTATAAATATGTTAAAATCAAAAAAAAATAAAAGGCATTAGAAAATGGCAATAGAAGCAAATCAAATTGTATCAATAGAGTATGAAGTAAGTGACGGAGAGAAAGTTGTAGATAGTAATGTTGGTGGTACACCATTAGTATTTATGTATGGAAAAGGTCAGATTATTCCAGGATTAGAAAATGGAATTGTGAATATGAGTATAGGTGAAAAAGCTGAGCTTCTTGTAAAAGCTGCAGATGCTTATGGTGAGTACAATGCTGAAGCTAAGCAAGAAGTTCCTAAAGATCAATTCGCTGGTATTGATTTAGAAATAGGAATGAGTCTGTATGGTCAGGGCGAAGACGGTGGTACCGTTCAAGTTGTTGTTCAAGAGATAGGCGATGAGAATGTTATAATTGATTTTAACCACCCTTTAGCTGGTAAAGATCTCTCTTTCAATGTAGCTATTAATAATATTAGAGAAGCATCTGCTGAAGAGGCTATGAGTGGTATTCCTGCTGAAAACAAGCAAGATGACGAGTGTTGTGGCAGTGGCGGCGGCACTGGCTGTGGATGCTAGTTATATAACTGCTTCCGCCTCTTCGGCGCAAGCATTTAAAACAGCTACTCTTTTAAAAACATTAAGTGTTAATTCCCTTATTACGGGAGAGATTGGTGTTGGAAAGAAGAGTTTAGCTCAATATATTCTTCCTGATGCACCAATACTTGATGCATCTAATTATGATGAACTATTAACTGCGCTTGAGAGTGCCAGTGAGATAGTTATTACAAATTTAGAAAATTCACCAAATATAAAAAAAATTTTAGATATTGTTGATATGAATAATATAAGGCTTATTGCTACTGCAAAAAGCTCATATTTTAATGAAATTGCTGATAGACTCTTTAGTATTAAATTTGACATTCCACCTTTAGAGCAAAGACCGGAAGATGTTGATCAGTTAATAAAAAAATTTATTAAAGAAGCATCACTGCTCTTTTGTACTAAAGAGGAGTTTAAAATAGAGAATTTTAGACCTGATTTGAGTCAAAACTCAAACTCTTTAAGAAGACAGATAATGATCAACTATCTACTGCAAGATATAAACGAAAATGAACTGATGGATATTATACAAAACTATCTTGTAGAAAAGCTAGGTTCTAATAGTGATTATAAGAACTTTTTACATCTCTATGAGGTACCGATAATAAGAGCTGGACTACAAAGATTTAAGTCTCAGCTACAGTTGGCTGATAAATTGGGGTTAAATAGAAATACTCTTAGAAAAAAGATAGCAGACAACCAAGATTATTTGTAATTTGTTTAATTATTCCATGCGTGATTAAGATGAGTTCGTAACTCTTATAGAATTACTAAATAGATTAGTTTAAGTAAAGGAAAAAAATGAAAAAGATAGCAATGATATTTGCCGGACAAGGAAGTCAAGCTACAGGAATGGGAAAGAGTTTTTATGAAAACTCTGATATTGCAAAAGAGATGTTTGAAAAAGCCGGTGAGCGTATAGGTGTAGATTTTGAAAAACTTATTTTTGAAGAGAATGACAAGTTAGGTCAAACAGCCTATACTCAACCAGCAATATTACTTGTTCAAATGATAGCTTATCGTCTTTTTAAAGATGCTTGCCCAGATGTTAAAGCTGAACTATTCCTAGGTCACTCTCTTGGAGAATTTTCTGCTTTGTGCGCCAGCGGTGCTATTGATTATATAGATGCAGTTGAACTGGTTCATAGACGAGGTCAACTGATGCAAGATGCATGTGCAGATATTGATGCCGGAATGATGGCTATTGTTGGATTAGATGATGAGAGTGTTGAGAAAATTTGTTCTGATGCTCAAGGTAGTGGTAAAAAAGTTTGGCCTGCAAACTATAACCAGGATGGTCAACTAGTTATTGCAGGGATGAAGGCTGACTTAGTATCATTAGAGGAGACCTTTAAGGATGCAGGTGCAAAAAGAGCGTTGCTTCTTAATATGTCTGTTGCTTCTCATTGTGAACTTTTGGCTCAAGCACAACTACCGTTAGAGAGCTTAATGGAGAGTATGATAAATAATGAGTTTGAAGCAGCAATAATCTCCAATGTAACAAAAGAAGCATATAGCACGAAAAATGAGGCTGTAGCACTGCTAAAAGATCAATTAGTTAAGCCTGTAAAATATAAACAATCAATCTTGTCAATTGCTGATGATGTTGATATGGCAATTGAATTCGGTAACGGTGTTACTTTAAAGGGTCTAAATCGCAGAATAGCAAAAGAGATGACTACTCTAAATATATCTGACATTGAATCTTTAAACAAAGTCATAGAGGAAGTTTGCAACTAAAATGAGAGTAACTCTAGCTCAAACTTCACCAAAGTTAAATCGCTCTAATATTGAAGAGATTATCTCAATTATTAACAGCTGCAAGAGTGAAAGTGATTTAATACTATTTCCCGAATTGTCTTTAAACGGCTATTTACTTCAAGATAAACTCTATGAAGACGCATGGTCTATAGATGAGCTTGATGAATTAAGAAGTTTGAGTCTACATGTAGATATTGCAGTTGGTGCAGCTATTAAAGATGGAAACGACTTTAGAAATGCTGCTCTATACTTTTGCAAGGGTGAACTTCTCTCTACTCACTATAAGGTTTACCTTCCCAATTACGGTATGTTTGAAGAGGCCAGGTATTTTAAAGCCGGAAATGTTTTTGAGAGTTTTATTAGTAGTTATGGAAAGATATCTATGCTGGTGTGTGAAGATTTATGGCATAGATCTGTTCATAATGATTTAATTAATGAAAATCCTGATTATATTTTAGCTCTTGTTGCTTCACCTGCCCGTGGATTTAGCGATGATGGATTAGAGATAGAGAGTAAATGGTATGAAATAATTAAGATGCTTGCTAAAGAGTGCAAGGCAAAACTTATATTTGTAAATAGAGTAGGTTTTGAAGATGGGCTTGGTTTTTGGGGTGGAAGCTGCATAGTGGATGAAGCTTCAAATATATTGCATAAACTGCCTCGATATGAAAAAATTGTTAAAACATTTGAAATATAAAATAGTAAAACAACAAAATAATTTTTGATATATTGTTAATAAAATTAAAGGAACTGTAATGAAGATAGCAATAATGGGAGCAATGCCCGAAGAGGTTGCTCCAATATTAGAAAAACTCGGGATTTACAAAACAACTGAGTATGCAGGTAATAAATATTATGAAGCATCATACAAGAGTATTGACTTAGTTATAGCCTATTCAAAAATAGGAAAAGTATTTTCAACTCTTACTGCTTCTACTATGATAGAACATTTTGGTGCTGAGAGATTACTTTTTTCAGGTGTCGCCGGTGCAATATCTCCAACTCTTAAAGTGGGAGATTTGATAGTAGCAACAAAACTCTCTCAACATGACTTAGATATTACTGCATTCGGGCATCCTTTCGGATTTGTGCCTGAGGGTGCTGTTTTTGTAGAAGCTGACAAGCAGATGATAGAGATGAGCAAAGAAGTGGCACGCGAGATGGGCAAAAATCTCCAAGAGGGAATTATCGCCACCGGAGATCAGTTTGTTGCAAATGAAGAGAGGAAGAATTGGATTGGGGAGACATTTAATGCTGATGCGCTAGAGATGGAAGGTGCAAGTGTTGCTGTTGTCTGTAACGCAATGAATATTCCATTTTTTATACTTCGTGCAATCAGTGATGCTGCTGATATGGATGCAAGTTTTAGTTTTGATGAGTTTTTAGAGACAAGCGCTAAAGAGAGTGCAGAGTTTGTTATGAAAATGGTGGATAAGATTGTCTATAAAAATCTCTAAAAAGATTATGTCCAAGCTTGGCAAAACTAATGCCGAATTTAACCTTATAGAAGAGGGCGATAAAATTTTAGTTGGATTTAGCGGGGGCAAAGATTCGCTTACTATGATTCATGCCATGAAAGAGCAACAGCGACGAGCACCTTTTAAGTTTGAGTTTATTGCCGTTACAGTTGGCTATGGTATGGGCGAAAACTTTGAGCAACTCTCAAATCACTGCAGGGAACATGATATTCCTCACATAATACATGACACAAAAATTTATGAATTAGCAGAAGATAAAATTAGAAAAAATTCATCTTTTTGCAGCTTTTTTTCTCGTATGAGGAGAGGTACTCTGTATGGGGTGGCTGAGCAACACGGCTGTAATAAATTAGCTCTGGGTCATCATATGGATGATGCGGCAGAGAGCTTTTTTATGAACTTCATATATAATGGACAGATGCGCTCATTGGCTCCAAAATATAGAGCTGAGAATGGTTTAATTATTATTCGTCCCCTGATTCAGATGAGAGAGCGGCAACTTACAGCATTTGCATTAGATAATAATATTCAAACTATTGGCGATGAGGCCTGCCCGGCAATGAGATTTGATATTAAAATGCCACATGCCCGTGCAAATATGAAAGTTATGCTGGCTAAGATGGAAAAAGAGTTCCCCTCACTGTTTACCAGCCTAAATGCTGCATTTAAGAATATTTCTCAGGATAGTTTTTTTGATAAAGAGAAGTTTAATATTTAGATTCTATACCCTCTTCATCTTTGGCTATTTGTGATTTTTTTTCATTAATCGTATCATCTTTAAGGGTTTGTAAAAATTCTAATATATTTTCTTGATAAGATTTAATATCAAAGTCATTGGTAATATCAACTATAGGTTTGAGAGAGTTAACGTCTATTTTTTTTGCATATCTTGGAATGATTCTCAACTCTTTTTGAATATGGTTTACTAGAGTGTCAATATCTAGTCCATTATTGTCTTTTACTTTTTTAACAAGTTCTTTTGTTGTAAGCATTAATAAGTTTGCTCTTACTTCATCTTGATTATAAATCTCCATACCAATTTTTTCAACGATTTCATAACTAGCATCTTCGCTATTTTGATTTGCAGATATAACAAGTGCAAAAATTTTGGCACGAAATTCTAGTGATCCGTGGTGATGAACAAAGAGCTCACGAAATGCATTAAAAAAGTGATGCTTTAGTTTAAAACTCAGCTGCATTGAAATCCCCTATATATTAATAAGACACTATTATATAGAAAGTAAAATTAAAACCCATTAACAACGCAGTTTTAAATAGAATCTTTTTCTTTGGTGTCTATAATTATCAAAAATATAGTCTTAGATTTAATAACTAACTCTATTACGTCCGTTATTTTTAGATTTATATAATAAATTATCAACTCTTGTAAATAGCTCATCAAAGTTTTCATTCTCTGCAAGCTCTACTAGACCTATACTTATAGTAATATTGCCAACAGTATCAAATGAGAATTCATCGACTTCTCTCCTTAGTCTATCTGCAAAATTTTTAGAATCATTCAATAGAGTATTAGGTAGTATAATCAAAAACTCTTCTCCTCCATACCTGCCAATAATATCTGTATCTCTCAAATTTTTTTTCATCAAATTTGCAAGTGAAACTAAAACACTGTCTCCTACAGTATGACCATACGTATCATTGACTTTTTTGAAAAAATCAATATCAACCATTATTATAGATAAAGGAGTATTATATCTATGAGAACGGGCTATTTCTGATAAAAATATTTTCATTAAAGAGTAGCGATTATTAGTATTTGTTAGAGTGTCTATCGTAGCTAGATTTTTATAATCATCTTTTAGTCTTTTAAGCTCAGAAGTTCTTTCTTCTACTTTTGTTTCCAAGGTAGCATTCAAGTTTTGCAACTGAATCTTTGTAATATCTATGCTTTTTTTATACTTAGTAAAGTAATCTTTGAGTTTTTTTGAAATGTAATATGAAAAAATCAGAGAAAATAGTATCATAATAAATGATATATAGATAATATATTGAGATTTTATATGCATTATATTATACATATCTAGCTTTTGTTTGGATATGCTGTTTTCAATATCTGAAAGGTAAAACCCACTACCTATAATCCAGTCTGAATTGGGAATTTTTTTAATATAAGAGTATTTCTTCTCCATCCTACTCGTTGATGGATTCACCCATTCATAGGTCAAGGAACTACTATCTTTGTCTTTTACTAAATCAATTACTTTATGTGTGAGCATTTTGGCTTGTTCATTCTTCGTAGTAAAAACATTTTTACTGACTAAATATGGTGCTGATTTATTAATCAACATGTCACCTTTCGTATTAAGTAAAAATATATAATTATTATTAACTTTATCAATATTTTTAATTGTAGCTAACAGCTTTTTATCTGTTTTGCTAGTGGCAGTGTCTAGATACTCACCAGAGCCTAAGTACCAATTATAATGTCCAAATGCCTTAACAAAGGCAACTTGTTTGTACTGCTTATTTGATTTATCATTAGGTTTAGTAAAGGTGTCCCATAAAAAGCCTTCACCCTTATCTCTACAGATAGCTATCTCCTCTTTAATAATATCTCTTCTATCAGCATCTTTAAAGTTGAGAATTGAATAGCCCTCTAAATGTTTTAAATAAGCAGGAGCCAGATTGAATACACCATTATAATCAACTATCCATATAAAACTTTCACCACTGTTCCATATAAGAGTTTCAAGGGAAGTTTTTATAATTTTTTTGATATCTTCGTCTGATTTTTTATCTTTAAACTTTTCATATATTCTCTGAGCAATGCCATATGCCATATTAACACGATCTTGGACGCGAGAAGTCAACTCTTTTTTGACGACTGATTTATGATAAACAATAATTTCAGACATATTTAGTATTTTGGACTCAAGAGTTTTTTTCTCAATACTATATAACTCTTTTTCTATATTTTTTAGATTGCTCTCAAAGCTTTCATTATAAGTATTTATCAATATTATGGAAATGCTGCTTATTATAAGAGGAATAAAAAAGAGTGGACCATATGTGATAATTTTAAGGAATAAATTCTCTTGTTGCAAATGGGCTCTTTTTTTGATTAGGTATAGGCTGATTATAGCTGTTTAAGTATGAATATTAGTTTAATTATATTAATTTAAAATATATAAAGATAGTATCTATTTTATAATAACTGTAACAGTGTGCCAAACTATTTTTAAATTACATAATTTGATTTCTACATAGGAGTTGTAAAGTGCTATTTTATGGGTTTTAGTAGTTTTGTATGTTTTTACAACTTGGATATGTTATTATACATCTTTGATTTTAAAATCGTTGTAAGAATAATATTAACAAGTAAGGAATAGTTTATGGGTAGAGCCTTTGAATATAGAAAAGCATCAAAATTAAAAAGATGGGGAGCAATGTCAAAACTGTTTCCCAAGCTAGGTAAGATTATTACAATGGCTGCAAAAGAGGGCAGCAGTGACCCCGATATGAACTCTAAACTTCGCACAGCAATTTTGAATGCTAAAGCTGAGAATATGCCAAAAGACAATATTGAAGCAGCTATAAAAAGAGCATCAGCAAAAGATACGGCAAGTATGCTAGAGGTTAATTTTGAAGGAAAGTTACTACATGGTGTACAGGTGTTTATTGAGTGTATGACAGATAATAATACAAGAACTGTAGCTAATGTTAAAAATATACTGACTAAAAATGGTGGAGAACTTCTTACAAACGGCTCATTAGAGTTTATGTTTGATCGAAAAGCTTTAATAGAGTTTGCTTTGAAAGATGATATGGATATAGAAGAGCTGGAGTTAGAGTTGATAGATGCTGGTTTGGAGGAGATAGAAGCTGAGGATGGTGTTGTATTAGTAACGGGAGATTACAGAAGTTTTGGAACACTTGGCGAAGCTTTGGAAGGCATGGGTGTAGAAATCACTAAAGCAAACCTGGAGAGAATGCCAAATGCCCCAATATCTATTACGGATGAACAACAAGAAGATATTGATAAAATTTTAGAAAAACTTGAAGATGATGATGATGTTCAAAAAGTTTTTACAAACTTAGCATAATTATATTTTACATGTCAATATACGAACAAATGACATATTTGGTATATGATATATGAAATTTATAGACAAGCACTTTACCCAAACATATGAAGTGAAACAATCAAAGTTTATTTCCCATTTGATTCCATATGCAGAGTATAAGAGTACACTTGGTAGATTAAAACTTGAACACACAAAGGCTAGACACTTCGTTGTTGCATATAGATACTTAAATGAATTTAATCAAATAGTTGAGCACTCTAGTGACGATGGAGAACCCAAAGGGACTTCCGGCAAGCCAAGTTTAATGGTGCTTCAGGGTGCTGACATCATAAATTGTGCAGTAATTACAGTTAGATATTTTGGTGGAACCAAGCTTGGTACCGGCGGACTAGTTAGGGCATACAGCGATGCGGTAAATTTAGTTTTAAATTCGTCTGAACTGATTCAATATAGGGAAGAGGTAATTTACAAAATATCTTTTAATTACTCAAATATCAGAAAAATAGAGTATGAGTGCCTGATTTTTAATATTGAGATAGTTGAAAAAACTTTTTTGAACCAAACCATTTATACAATAAGAGGTTCAAAGTCTGACATGAGCCTCTTCTTAGAAAAAGTAGATAGAATATCTTCTATTTACCGGTAACAGCAGCTCCCATATCCCACATAGGTAAAAATATACCAAGAGCAAGTAAAATGACCATAGAAGCAATAATCAATAACATAATTGGTTCTATTGCTTCTGAAAGACCATCAATAATGGCATCAAATCTCATTTTAAAGTACTCTGCAACTTTACCTATCATTGCATCAAGGGTACCACTCTCTTCACCGGCACTAATCATTTGAATAATCATGTTTTCAAATAGTTTGGTGTCTTCTAATCCTTTATTTAGAGCAGAACCCTTCTCAACCGCAGATCTTACAGAGGATAGTTTTGCTTTTAACGGTAGTGTGTCTATCATAGAGATAGAAGTGTCAAGAGCTTCGGCTATTGGTATACCCGCACGAATAAGTTCAGAAAATACAAGTGTGAAACGACTAAGTGTTGAATACATAATAATATTCTTAATTAGGTAGGTTCTAAGCAGAAGCTCATGCCAGGCATATCTGATATCTTTATTATTGTTAATAAGGTATTTGAAAATTGTAAATGAGACAAATAAAATTATAAGTACGTATGGTCCATAGTTATTAAATATATGTTCAAGACTTAAGAGGATTTTTGTAGGCAGCGGTAATTCGGCATGTAGTTTTTCGAACATATTTTTAAAATTTGGAACAACATAAGAGATAAGTATTATAAAAGCTATAGCCATTGCAATCATAACATTTCTTGGGTATGCCATGGCCTTTTTGAATTTAATATAGTTTGAACGAATCTCCTCTAGCATATTAGCTAAAGAATAGAGTGCCTCGTCCAAGTTACCTGTCTTCTCACCAAGTTGAACCATTGCTATTGATAGATTTCCAAGCTCAAAACGAAAGTTTTCCATAGATGTTGAGAGTGCATGACCGGCATTAATATCTTCGGAGAGTTTGCTAAAAACAAATTTTAGATTTTCATCTTGAGTTGAATTTGCTATATCGCTTAAGGAGTCATATATTGAAATACCTGCGTTTGTCATAACGGCTAATTGTCTAATAGAAGCTATAAGGGCATCAGGTTTTATTTTTCTTTTTTTTACGTTACTTAGCAGGTTTGTCTTGAATCTTTTAAACTGAGCCTCTAAAGGCTCTTTCTCCTCTGAAATTTTAATTATAATTCCAGAGTGTTTTAGTTTCATAATTTCATTAGCCTGTTTTCTATCCTCAGCATATATCCCTATGTGCTCTTTTTTACCTTTTACGAGAACAGATGCTACAAAGTATTTCATTATTTGGCCACCTTCAGGATTTCTGCGAGAGTTGTAACACCGCTTATAGCCTTATTAATTCCATTTTGAAAGATTCCAACAAAACCGTCTTCTACTGCTTGAGCATGCAGAACTTCGTTAGATGCACCTTGTGCTATAAGAGATGACAGCTTTTCATTTATGTTTAGCACCTCACAAATCATCTCTCTGCCCACATAACCTGTCTCATTGCACTCTTTACACCCTTTACCAACGTAAAATTTACTATGCTCTGGTACAAGATGATGTATTCTTTCCAAAGTAGAAGCTGAAACTTTTTCCTCAGTTTTACAGTTTGGACATATTTTTCTTACAAGTCTTTGTGCTTGTATTGCAACTAAAGCACCGCTTATAAGATAGTGAGGTATTCCCATATCTACCATACGTGTAATTGCACTAATAGAGTCATTTGTATGCAGGGTAGATATTACCATATGACCTGTTAAGGCTGCTTTAATTGCAATCTCCAGTGTCTCTTGATCACGTATCTCACCAATCATAATTTTATCAGGATCCTGTCTTAATATTGAGCGAAGTGCATCGGCAAAGCCAAGTCCAACTTTTTGGTTGACTTGCACCTGTTGAATTAGATTCATTCTATACTCTACAGGATCTTCAATAGTGATAACCTTGTCTTCTACATTTCTGAGTTCATTTAAAGCACCGTAGAGGGTTGTAGTCTTACCACTACCTGTCGGACCGGTTACTAAGATTATGCCGTAAGGAGACTCTAAGCCCTTAAGTAGTTTATGATAACTTACACTATCCATTCCGGCATCTTCAAGTCTAACGAGTGCCTTTTGTTTATCAAGTACCCTCATAACAACAGACTCACCATATAGAATGGGCAGTGTAGATATACGAAAGTCATACTCTCTAGAACCTACTAGGGTTGAAAAACGACCATCTTGCGGCTTTCTCTTTTCTGCAATATCAAGATTGGCAAGTAGTTTGAGTCTTGAAGCAAGCGGAGGGTAGATATCTTTTTCAAAAATAAATACCTCTGTTAGTTTTCCGTCAATTCGACCACGGACAACACAGTTTTTCTCCGTTGGTTCTATATGGACATCACTGGCACGGCCTTTTATACAGGCATTTAGTATTACATCAATTAAAAGAAGAATTGATGAGGCTTCCTGCTGCTCTTCGATAGAGTTTATAGAGTTTAATTCGTCTCTAATTTTTTTAATTAAACCTTTTACACTATCTTTTAGTTCTACTTTAAAAAGATATGAGTCTATCTGTTTTTTCGTAGCAACTGCAACCTTAACAGGTTTTCTTGAAAAAAGTCTCTGTACGGACTCTTGAGCCTCAATGTCAAATGGATCACAAAATGCAATTGTAATACTTAAATCATCTTCGGATACAGGAAGTACATTATATTTTTTTAATTGAGTAAGAGATATCTTCTCAGTAAGTCTATAATCCATATCAATTGAGTCTAAATCAAGGAAGAGAAGATTCTGCTTTTGAGCCAGCTTTATTAAGACATCTTTTTCTTGTATATAATCATAGTTGTCTATTATAGAGAGGTGATATTCGCCATTTTGTATTTTATCAACAATAAATCGCGTAAGCCTATCCATCGTCATAAATCCGGATAGAGTTATATCTCTAAGAATTAGATTGGTATCAAGGCCTTTTGCAATCAGTCTATCGACTTGGCTCTTCATTATAGAGCCGTTTGCTAATAAATCTGAAGTAATCCTATCCATCATCTCTCCTACCAGTAAACATGTTGTTTGATAGTAACTGCATCATAATACTCTTCAACTACCATTTTATTCAATCTTTCATCTTTTAAAAGATATAGTTTATAGCTTAGCTTAGGGTCATTTTCATCCTCAAAGAGATAAAAAGACCTTGGTTCATGTTTGTTGAGTTTAGCATATAAATCAAAAACTTTTGATAAGACGTAGTCTGTTGTTGGCAAATTTAGTGAATAAAGCTCATAATTATCCAACAATGCGTGGTAAAGAAGTTTTTTTTGCATCAATATAGTAGAGAAGTATGCTGAATTTGCACGAGCATCTTTTGAATATTTTAGCGTTGCTATCGGTATTGCCAGGCGATCTATGTTGTCTGATTTAAGACAGGCAAAAGCATACAGTGATATATACTCCTCATCTTGTCTATATCTCTTGAAATTATTAACACCGATTGTACAAACTTTTTCATATTTTTTGTTTTGGTAGAGAGTAAACATATCCTGCTTTATGTCACCGTATAAGTTTATAGTTATGAGTAGTATTAGTAATATTTTCATTTAAACTTCCCAGATAAGATCTCATCTAACAACTGCTTTGCTCGTGATGAATTAGAGTAGGCAATATACTCTTTTAGTGTTTTAATTGCCTTGTCTTTTTTGTTCATTTTAACTAATGATTGAGAAAATATAATCCAACTAGCTTCTATATTGTTATTTATTTCATTTGTAAGCAGAGCATAGTTATATGCCTTGTCATATACACCTAGTTTGTAATACTTTTTTGCTACAAACAGGCTGAGTGCAGGGTTATGATTAGTTTTAAATCTTTTTATAACATCTTTTATATCTTTCTCGTCATCTTTTCTTTGTATATTTATAGAACTTTTTTTATCTGCTGTTATTGCAGCTTTTTTTCTTTTTTCTATCTTCTTTACTACTTTGTGCTTTTTCTTGACTAGCTCTTTTTTTTGTCTTTTTTTAGGTTCACTACTCTTTTCATCTCTGTAATATGCAAGGTTCTCAGACTTTATATTATGCATAAAATCTAAAGAGGGGGATAGTATTACTCTCTTTTGCTTGATTGTTGATTCTTCTTTTGGTTCTATTTTTTGTTCACCTTTTTGTGCAATAACTACTTCTGAATTTATTTTTTTGTCTGTAGTATTATTTTCTTCTGTTTTTATTTTTAGAGGTTTTACTTCATTTTTTTCTACAATTAAAGGTTGTTTAACAGCTTGCTTATTTACTTCAGGCTTGATACCAGAGTAGTAGTTATAATAAAAAACCGAGATAAGAGCAACAACAGCAACTATAAGCATAGAGATTTTAAAATATGGGGTATACAGCTTTCTTTTATATTTTTTATGTCTTATCTCTAACTCATTAACATTAAGCATTGATTAGTCCTGTATGAATAGCAGACATCTCTATAATACTGGGTGAAATTTCATTTCCCTTTATTTTATTAGGCTTGTTATTTATATAATACACATATATATCAAATAGTGTGTATATAAGTTTATTGGTATCTCTATAGTTTCCGTCTGTTAGCTTGTGAATCAAAGTTATAGACTTTTGAGAGAACATACTTGCCGTGTCAATACAGTTTGCTTTCATTAGTTTTTTTTGAATATAGATTTTCAACTCATAGGCTGAAGCATTTTCAAGTCTAATGCTTTCCCAAATTCTAGTTTGAAAATGTTCTTTAGCAATTAAGTCTTCTTTTTCTGTTTTATGAAGTGCAATTAGAAACTTAACCTTTCTTGTGTCTGAGAGTAGTCTAATTTTTTCCATTAAAGAGCTTGAGTAGAGTTGCGCTTCATCTAGCATTATAAGCGGCATAACATCCTCATTGATATTTTGATTCTCTACAATTTTCATAAATTGAGTAAAGTTAAGTTCACCGCTATATGTCATAGAATAGAGGTCTTGGGCAAGTGTCTTGAAAAATTCGCTCTCATCCAGAATAGGTGTTTTATAAAGACAAACTTTCTGAGAAGATAGAAGTGTTTGATAAAGTTTTGATAAAAACATACTTTTACCGGTACCTGGTTTACCGTACAGAAGTACCATCTTTAAGGGTTTAGCTATTGAGTCTTTTAGAGATTGATAGATATTAGATACTCTGTCAAGCTGTACGTAATCCTTGGCATTTACGGTATCTAAAAAAACATCCCTTGAGTCTTCATAGATGCTTGGTTTCAATCTTTCTCTTTTGCGGTAGGCTTTTTTAATTTATCAAGGTCTTTTAGCAGGTTAGTAGAACTTCTAGATAAAGAAACTTTTTTATTCATTGCCATATCCTCTGTTAGGCCTTCATAGCCTAAATCCGACAGGGAGAGGCTCTTTTCCTCTTTTCCTATAATATGAGGTTCTATCACAATAACAAGTTCTGTAACTGTTTTAACTTTATTCTCATATTTAAAAAGATAGTTTATGATGGGAATATCACCTAAAATAGGAACCTTATTAACATCAATAGAGTCTAATGTAGTTATCAATCCACCTAAGATAATACGGTTACCGTCTTTTACAGTAACAACGGAGGAGAGTTGACGACGACTAAGGTCTGGCGGCATAGTTCTGTCTCCCGTAGAAGAAGAAACAAAAGTATTACCGATTGCTTCAGATAGAGATGGGTTTATTTTAAGAGTAATTGTATTGTCATCAGCAATTTCCGGAGTAATATCTAAAAGAACACCTGCAAATACTGATTGGACATTTTCACTTGCACTTTGTGTGCCGCTTGTTCCACCTGCTAATGTTTCAGTGCTTGTTATTTTGTAAAAATACTCTGTACCGGCAGTGATTAGTGCCGGTTGATTATTTAGAGTTAAAACCTTTGGGTTTGAAATAGAAGTCACATCTCCTTGTGTTTTAAGAAATTTAATAACTTCGTTTAAGCTGCCTTTTGCAGATAGCTGAAATGCATGAGCATTATTGGCAGCTTGTTTTCCCATCTTATTAAATGATGTAGTTCCTAAGAGTCCTCCATCGTTAGTGTATTCAATCAGATTATTTTTACTTACGTAGTCAAAAGACATACCTATATTTTGAAGTGCAAATAGCTGTCCCCAGTCAACACCGGTAGTCTTGCCCTTTTTCATCTCTACAGATAGTAGTTGTACATCAATTAGTACTTGAAGTTTCACCTTGTCTTGGAGATTTTTAAGGTACTTTTCAAGTCTTTCCATCTGTTTTATTGTTGCAGTAACAGTTACAATACCTGCATTTTTATTTATAATAGGGGCTTCAGCTTCGTATCTGTCTTGTGGTCTGTTTAAAACCTTTTGCAGCTCTAAATCTAACTGGTTCCAAAATATAACCTCGTCTGTGCTATCTATTTTCATGCCTGATTTTCCGGCGCCACCGCCGCCCATTGATTCACCATTAGTAGATGTAGCTCCCGGTGTAGATTTCCCAGCACCCTCTGAAGAGAGGGTGATATCTGTATTTGATTGACCCTTTCTTTGGGATAGAATATAATCAATGCTAAACATTCTTGTGTTAAGGTATGAAATTTTCAGAATATTGTTCTCAAGAGTGTAAGATAGATTATTCTCTTTTAATATAATGTTTAAAACTTCATCTATAGTTAAGTTATTTAGATTGGTCTTGTTTAAAGTACTATTCAAAAATTTTTCAGCATTAGGATCTGTAACTATAATACTAAAATCACACTCATCACTAAGCTGTTCTACAAAATCTATAATTTTAGTGTTCTTTGTAGAACTGATGCTGAATAGTTCATAAGAACAGTCTGCTAAAGCACTGCTTGATAATAGAAGAGCTAGTAGTGTTGTATATATTGTTGTTTTTATAAGTTTCATAAACATGTCCTACTTATTTTTGAATTTTAGATTTTGTTTTCTGACATTTGTTGATAACATAATTTCTCTATCACCTTTTTTTAGCCTAACGGAAGTTTTACTAATGTCAACAATGGTATAGCTACTGATTTTGTCACTCTTTTTATACCAGTGACCATTGATCATAGCTGAACTGTTTATTATTGCACTCAGGGTAAAGGTACTACTATTAAACTCTCGTTTTTGTTTATTGATTGGTTTAGCGGTAGAAGCTTTTGAATTAGAGACAAAAGAAGATTTAGCACGCACTTTTTTTTCAGGCTTTTTTCTATTTAAAAATATAAAAGGGTCTCTGATAGCTAAGATTCTTGCACTTTTTCTTGGAGGTTTTATAGCAGCTATCTGTTCGTCAACCCATTGCAGCTCTTTAGAATATAGGGTGTTACTTAAAACAACTGCCATAAGTAGTATTAATGTTGTTTTCATTAGTAAGTTATCCCCCATACTGAAATATTAAGTTTCGTGTTGAGCTTATCTTGCGTCTTCATACTTAAATCGTGTACATCAACAACTAATTCACTCTGTTCTAAAGAGTTTATAAATTTAACCGTATCAGAGTAATTACCCTTTACTTGAAGCATAATATCTAGTACATGCCCAAAAGAGTTGTTGCTGTCTGTATACTTATTGGTAAAGTTGATTATTTTAATATCATGTTTTTTAGCTTTTACAGATATAGAATTAAGATATTCACCCCAAGTCCTCTCATCATATATTAGCGATGATATTGTCTCTATTTTATGTTTTATATATTGATTGTTCTCTTTATTGTCCTGTAACTCATTTTGAAGTTCTTTAATCTTCTGATTGAGTTTAACTATTTTAGCTTCTGTATTTACTTTCAAGTAAACTTTATCTGAATTAATCTTAACTTTTATATTTGATATCTTGTCTTTAACTGTTTTGAACTCATTTACTGATAAATCATAAAATGGATAGGCTAGGGTAGCCATAACAGCAATCAGCATTATATATATCATATAAATATCTTTTTGAGATTTCTCTTTAAAAAAATTATCTATACTTCTCAGGGTATCTTCTATCATTAAATTTAAGCTCATAATAGGTTCACCTTTAATTCAGCAAAATATAATTTTGATTCCTTTTTGTATGATATTTCATCTAAAAAGAAGTGAAATTTATCTTCATAGGTCTTAGTTAAATACTTAATTAAATCAGTTATCTTTTTGTCATTGGAAGAGACTAGGTTAAAGGTCAACTCTTTTGCATTATCGTTTGTTCCTGTCTCATTATTATCACTGTATGCAGCGGACTCTAATTTAACTCTGTATCTATTTAAATCTTTTGTAAACTTATATAAGAGAGCTGCTTTCATGGCGTAGTTCACTTTAACATCGTGAATTTTTATAAGTGTATTTTTCTTTTCAATATACTCTTGTTTCTCAAGAGTCAGTAGTTTTGAAACTTTCTCTTTATCAGCTTCTCTGTTTTTTATAGTCGCTTCTCTTGTAATTTTAACATTATGAATACTGTTATACTCTTCATGTAAAAGCTTGTACTGCAGTGATTGAGCATATGTAAGCGTCCAGTATGAAGCTGGGTAAATAAAGGCTGCAATCAGCGAAGCAGCAGCTAGTAAAAGAACGCGTCCACTCTCTCTTTGTGTAAACTTTGGAGGACGATGATAGGTGGTGAAATTACAGGAGTATCTCTCTTCCTCAGAGAGAGTAGTATATATATGCATAAGGGAGTGAAGATGATCTATATAACTCTCACTGCTTTCAAATCCATAGTCAAAATCAAAGCTACTGCTTTTAACACTAAGCTCAACTTCTGCCATCTCGTCTAGTTTAGTGATAGAGGGTAGTTGCGTGTCTATATATACACACTCTATCTTATCTATATCTAAGGCTCTTTTTACATATGTTAAAATATCATTTATATTTGCAAATATCTCTTTATAGAGTTTAATTACAGGTCTCTTGTAGTCACTCTCAGTTGTCTTGAGGTTTTCATGTGTAAGAAAATCAATAAAATCTTCATATGTAACCATCTCTCCAGAAAGTTCACAAAATCTTTCATGCATCTGCAAGAAAGAGTAATTTATAGATTTAGTATATATAAAATCTTTTTCATTATAAATAGTAAGAAAAGTATCATTCTCTTGAAAGTAAATAAAACAGTGAACACCGCTATCTTCTATAATCTCTTTTGAGTAGAGTGATTTTAGCAGTAGGGGGGAAGGAATTATATAATCTATATATTTTATTTTTTCAACTGTAGTTTTGAATACATCTTCAATAACTATTGGATCGATTATAAATACATGAAAATTTCTATTATCTTCATCTATATTATTAAAGGTTTCAATATATTGTATCTGATATGATATTGCCTGATCAAGCCCTAATTCATCATAGGTTTTATTATAGACAGCATCATATAAATCTTCTTCGGGAATGTTTTTACTTATAGCGATATGGCTATTAATAAAACCTTTTGTATTTAGATATGATATTACATATTGATTTTTATTATATACTGGAGATGTTGTTTCACTTAAAAAACTTGAAACCGCACTCACATAACTATTTTTATATGGATTAACAGAAAGTACACCGGAGAAAGAGTGCTTTTCTTTTTTACTCATTTTTAATAATCCTATTTAAAATGAACCTTGGACATAGAACAAAATTCATTATTTTTGTAAAACTCAACTCTATAAACTTTACTCTCGTTGTCAACTGAAAATCTTCTGTCTAAGTCTTTAAACCTTATGCTTAATCCACTCTCATCAAGATGTTTTTTTGACTTGTATCCAATCACGTTAACACGATAGTTGTCTTTTTTAACGACACTAAAATCGTCATTAACAAAAATATCTGAAGCTTTTTTGGAAGAAATTCTCTTTCCATCAGCGATTACATCATATTTTTCTGCACATGACTTTTTTACATCAAAGTATTGCGCTTTAAGTGTTGTAATCTTTTTGTTGCCTACATAAACAACAAAGTTCTTACCCTTTCTCACGATACTTCCCAGTGGATTAGAGAAGACAAATGCATTACTCTTTGATTTTATCGGAATAAAGCTTAAAGATTTTTTTATAGTAGTCAAATTAAGGGAAATATTGTTGTTTATACTTAAATTACCATAATTTTTTAATATATCAGCTAGGTTGTTTTCATTCAATGCAAAATCTCTTGTAAATGAGATATCCATAATATTCATGAACTCCTCTATTGCCAGAAGTTGATAAAATACTTTTTGAGATAGGGAAGATAGGTTTTTACTGCTCTCTATTGCAAATGCCGGTTTTTTATTAGTCACTGCAAAATATGTAAGAGACAGTTGCATAGCTTCATCATCAAATTTTGTATTTGTATTTCTTACATCAAAACTATGATGCTCTTTTAGAAGTTTTTTATTCATTCTCTTTTTTAGATCAAGAGCTATATTATTCAAGTTTCCAAACGGCTGGTTTGGGTCAAGTATGCATTGGTCAATTACACAGGTCTGACCCCATGCGTTTGGATTAAATATTTTACCGTGATTCTCTTTTCTATAGAACCCATGCCCGTCATGCAGGTTCAAAACAAGAGATACATTTTTTTGTAAAATAATTTTTTTTATATCTTTAATTATTTTAAAGTCTTTGTCACTCTTTTTTATTGTGGAGAATTTTCTATTCATATCTCCATGGATACCTCGTCTGTCTCTCTGAATACTTGCTTGATTCAGGTTTGGAACTATCCATAAGTTTTTGGATGTAATTTTATAGTGAGTTGCTAGAATTGATGCAGCAAAATATCCGCCTGGTTCATCTCCGTGAATGCCAGCAATTACAAGTAGAGTAGTATTTGAATCACTGTTCTCTTTTTTAATTAATTGAATATTCGCAGATGCACAGCTATAAGCAATAGTGATGATAAAAAGTATTTTTACTAAAAGAAGGTTCACTATATTCTCTTCTATTTTTCTGTTAAGATTTGAATCTTACTGTTCTCGTCAACTTTAATAATAAGAGTCTTGTCTCCAGTAAACTCAAATGTTTCAGATTTATAAAACTCTTTAAAAGTCACTTGGTAAATATTAGAACTGTTTGGGTATGGCACAACATTCAAGTTATTAAATACAATGCTTTTTTTCTCAATCTTCTTAAAAACCCTGGTTTTATATTTTGTAAACTTTTTAATATTCATGCCGTCGTTTCTGATAAACTCAGGTGCGTAAAATTGCAGATAGCTTTTTATATCGTTATATAGCCAAGCATATCTCCAAGAGTAGAGCTGAGAAAGAATAGATGCCAGTATCTCTTTAGATATATTTTTGTTTACTTGTGAGCTGTTTATGATAAGAAGAGTTTTATTAATGGCTATGTTTTTATTTAAACACTCTATACTTGAATTATTTATGGCAATACAGCCTCTTGTAAATTCATCTCTGCTCTCTTTTGTCGGAAGTCCATGTATCCATATCCCGGAACCGTTTCTACCTCTGTAGGAGTCATATATATTTGGATATGATGTAACAAATGCCAATGGACCGTAGAAGGAGTCCAGTTTAGTCTCTTTAGAGAGTTTTTTTACTATTTGGTATATTCCGATTGGTGTTTTGAGATCTCCCTCTTTGACTTTGTCACCTCTTAGTTTTCCTGTGAATGCACTATACTTTTTTCTAAATTTAAATCTTTTGCTTTCATCAACAGAATATAGGTTTAATGAAGACTCTTCTTTGTTACATGTAAGAACATTGATATAAGACTCCAGATAACCAAATGTTGTGTCTTTGTCTGCGAGATATCTGCTCCAGTAATCTTTTTTTGCCAGCTCTAAATCCATCTGTTTTTCAATTTCGCTTATACCGTTGATTCTATAGCTAGTCAAAATATCACTAGCATATATGTTTAAGCTTATAAATAGTAGTAGTAGTAGTAGTTTCATGATGTATAACCTATTGTCTCTAAGAATGCTTTATCTTTTGTCCAACCTTTTTTTACAGATACTTGTAATTCAAGGTATGCCTTTTTTCCGCTTAGTCTCTCTATTTTTTCTCTAGAGTATTTGCCAATTCTTTTTATAGAGTCTCCACCCTTGCCAATGATAATGCCTTTTTGAGACTCTTTTTCAATAATTATTGTAGCAAAAATTCTGTCTATATTTTTTTCTTCTTCAATACCGTCAATTAGTACATCAGCTTCATAAGGTACTTCATCACTAACGTTTTGAAAGATTCCCTCTCTAATAAAACCGGCATATATATCACGAACCAGCTCACTTGTTAAATCGTTTGGATCATAAAGAAATGGGCTTTTGGGGAGATTTTTAGAGATAACTTTCAGCAGTTCATCATGTCCGATTTTCTTAGGAATCGCAACGGGTATAAGTGCTTCAAACTGATCAGAATATTGGTTGTATGAAGCAATTTTTTTGAATAGTTTATCCTGTTTAACCTGGTCTATTTTGCTAAGTACAATGATATGTTTAACTCTGCTATTATTTAATTTTAAAAATTTTTCATAATGTTCAGTAGAGTCTGTGATAGGGGCTAAATAGACAATAAGGTCACAATCACCCATAGCTTTAAGGGCTTCATCAAGCATAAATTGGTTTAGTATCTTCTCTCTTTCATGTATACCCGGAGTATCAACAAAAATAATTTGGGTATCTTCATGCATAACTATAGCGTTGGATCTTCTTCTTGTTGCATTTGCTTTTTGGCTGACCATAGCGATATTTTCACCAAGTAGTGAGTTCATCAGTGTGCTTTTGCCAGCGTTTGGACGACCAATTAGAGATACAAAACCCGCATGGGTTTCTTTAGTAGAATCAGCTTTTGTCATATATTTTGCCTTATTATTTAATAACAGGCATAAAATGCCTGACTTTAGTTGCCACAGCGGCGTAAGCAAAGGAAAGGTATTTTATTCCTTTACGGACTATTATAATATATATCTTGATAAGTCATCATCTTCTATAAGAATATCAAGTTTTTCATGTACTAATTCTGAAGTTATTATAAACTCTTCACCCTTATGCTCATCTGCATTAAAACTTACATCTTCGAGTATTTTTTCAAGCACGGTATGGAGTCTTCTAGCGCCGATGTCCTCTGTTTTTTCATTAGTTAGGTGGGCAAGTTTAGCGATGGCCTTTATTGCTTCATCTTCAAATATCAGTTTCATTCCCTCTACACTTAATAGTGCTTGATATTGGTTTAACAGAGAATTTTTTGTTTGAGTTAAAATTTTATATAGTGTATCTTCCGTTAGAGAATCAAGCTCTACTCTTAGGGGAAATCTACCTTGAAGTTCAGGAATTAAATCACTTGGTTTAGTGATATGAAAAGCACCTGCCGCAATAAAAAGAATATGGTCAGTATTGATAACTCCATATTTTGTAGTTACACTGCTTCCTTCAACTATCGGGAGCAGGTCTCTTTGGACTCCTTCTTTGCTCGGGTCATTTCTTCCTTGAGATTTTGCACTGATAGCTATTTTGTCAATCTCATCAAGAAAAATTATTCCACCGTCTTCGGCACGTTTTAGTGCTTGGGCATTTATATTTGTAGAGTCTAAAAGTTTTGAGCTTGCCTCAAGTTTCAAAATAGATTTTGCATCTTTTATTGTCACTTCTTGCTTATTATCCTCTTTGTTCATTTGAGAGAATACTTTGGAGAAAGATTCCTGAACTTTTGCCATCTCGGGAGGTAGGTTTGTATCATTAAACTCTACATGTATTTTTTCGATTTCAAGTTCAATGGTTTTATCATCCATCTCACCGGAACTTACTCTCTCCTCAGTGGCTTTTATGATCCTGTGGTAATCATCTTTTTTAGATTCACTCGCTCCATCCGGCAGAGGCGGAATAAGCTTTTCAACTATTTTATTTAAAACATAGTTGTCGATTTTATCTCTATTTTGTTCCTCTTTTTCAGCCTTTACAATAGCTATTGATGAGACAACCAAGTCACGAACCATTGACTCAACGTCTCTACCTACAAAGCCAACTTCAGTATACTTACTCGCTTCAACTTTAATGAAAGGAACTTTCATCATCTTAGCCAATCTTCTTGATATCTCTGTTTTACCGACACCGGTCGAGCCTATCATCAATATGTTTTTCGGCATTATCTCATCTTGAAGTTCTTGGTTTAACTGCATTCTTCTATATCTGGTTCTAAGAGCTAATGCAATGGTCTTTTTTGCATTATGTTGTGAAATAACATATTTATCTAGATATTCTACAATCTCTTTTGGTGTTAAATTCACTTCTCATCCTCATCTAATGTAAGAGTCTTAATATTATGGTTTGTATATATACATAAATCTGCTGCTATGCTTAAACTCTCTTTCACAAGTTCCTCTTCATCCATATCTGCATGTTTTTTTAGGGCACGAGCTGCTGATATGGCGTAATTTCCGCCACTGCCTATAGATGCTATCTCTCCATCTTCTGGCTCTACAACATCACCGTTTCCTGTAAGTATAAATATATGTTTATTGTTTAAGACAATCATCATAGCTTCTAATCGTCTGAGAACTTTATCTTTGCGCCAAGCTTTGGAAAATTCAACAACTGACTTTAAAATGTCACCTTTTTTGTCTTCTAAAAACTCTTCAAACATATCAAAAAGATTAAAAGCATCAGCGGTACTTCCGGCAAAACCGGCTAGTATTTTACCTTTGTGCAGGGTGCGTATTTTAGTGGCATTGCCTTTTAAAACACTGTCTCCAAAAGTAACCTGTCCGTCACCGCCGATTACCGCTCTGTTTTTGCCTTTATACGCAAGTATTGTAGTAGCATCAAACATATTATTTGTCTACTGTAGGCGAGATAAAATATTTCATATTTTGATTACTCTCCTTGGACATCCACATGTAGGGTGGCATGTATAGAGTGACCTAGTTTAAGGTCTAAATCATGTTCGCCGACTGTTTTAATTGCAACCTTGTCGGTTATATGTTTTTTATCAATCTCAATTTTGTGCTGCTCTAAAAGAGCATGAGCAACTTCATCTTTTGTTATTGCACCAAAAAGATGACCATTTTGACCAATTTTTTTAGTTATTATTATCTCTGCTTTATCTAGTTTTACCGCCATCTCTTTGAGTGCATTAATCTCTTCTTCTAAAGCTTTAGCATTCAAGATTGTCTCTTCTTTATGTTGAGCTAAAATTTCAGGAGTCGCATGTTTGGCAAACCCTTTTCCAATTAAAAAATTTTTGCCATAACCATCTTTAACCTCTTTGACTTCACCGGCTTTGCCTAGACTTTTTACATCTTTTATTAATAATACTTTCATAATTTAGTCCTTAATTTTACTTTATAAAATGAAGGGAACCTTCCCATTATTTTATCACGGTATCGGAAGTAATTCCGCTATCTACGTTAACACTTGGTTTTCTCACAGAGAGTCTTGCGACTGCTTTGGCAGAAAGCCCATCGCACTGTTGCGATTTTATCTTTCGATTTCGCCGTGAAAAGAGACTATTCCATTTGTAACATTTCCTATTTTTGTAAATCCAGAATCAGTTAAAATTCTAGCACAGTGTGCACTACGGCTTCCAACATGGCAGTAAAGAATAATATTTTCATTTTTATCTAGTTTTGCCTCTTCTAAGGTAGGGAAAAAACTACTGGTTGGAATTAGTACATCAGCACCTTTGATGTGACCCATTTGCCACTCCATATGCTCACGAACATCAACAAGTTTAAATTTAACCATACCAAGTTCTCTCGCTTCAAGAAGAGATACTATCTCATCAGAGTCTAATTCACTTTTATTTACCAGCATCTCAGCTTCTTCTTTACTAAGACCGCGAGAGTGAGTATGAGCAACCTCTTCCATACCAAGTTCTACTCTTTTAGCAGCTGCGAACTCTGGAGTACAAAAAATACCACAGTGACATGCGCCTAGTTCAGGAATCTCTTTTTCAATTGCCGGTTTACATGGACAAATTCTGTCATCAACACTTTTTGGTTTATCACCACTGTCATCAACCATGAAACATGGACAAAAACGTTTATTGTACATCATCTTGTTTCTAGCAAGACCCATCTGCACACCTTCGTTAACTTCAACTTGTGGATTATATACCCATCCAAATTGATTATTTACCTTATCTGTAAACTTAATAGTCTTTTCCATCTCAGCTTTAAATTCATCTGAATTCATATCAATTTTAATCATACTCATTTTAATCCTTTAATGTTATATGTTTTTTCTAGCTTTACCTTCGATAATAAATCGTAAAGCATTTAATTTAATGAAACCCTCTGCATCTTTTTGATTGTAGACTTCATCCTCTTCAAAAGTTGAATACTCTTCATTGAAAAGTGACATTTCAGAAGAGCGTCCAACAACCATTATAGAACCTTTATATAGTTTAAGGCGAACGTTTCCGTTAACAAATTTTTGTGTATTATCAATCGCAGCTTGGAGCATTTCACGTTCGGGTGAAAACCAGAAACCATTATAGATAAGTTTTGCGTAGCGAGGCATCATCTCATCTTTAAGGTGAGCAGCTTCACGGTCTAAAGTGATTGATTCGATTGCACGGTGAGCTTTTAACATGATAGTCCCACCCGGAGTCTCATAGCATCCACGAGCCTTCATACCGACAAATCTGTTCTCAACAATGTCAACACGACCAATACCATGTTTACCACCAATTTCGTTTAGTGTTTTTAGCATTTCTGCAGGGCTTAACTCTTTGCCGTTTAGACTGACTGGATCTCCATTTTTATAAGCAATTTCAATATATTCAGCCTGATCAGGTGCAGTCTCAGGAGAGTTTGACCATAACCACATACTCTCTTCTGGCTCTGCACTAGGATCTTCTAAAATACCGCCTTCATAAGAGATGTGAAGTAGATTCGCATCCATAGAGTAGGGTGATTTTTTACCTTTTTTCTCAATTGAGATACCATGCTCTGCTGCGTATGCTAAAAGTTTTTCACGAGAGTTTAAGTCCCACTCTCTCCATGGGGCAATAATAGTAAGCGTAGAGTCATTAGCCAGGTAACCCATCTCAAAACGAACCTGGTCATTACCTTTGCCGGTTGCACCATGACTGACACCGTCAGCACTGGTGAGTTTAGCAATTTCAGCTTGACGTTTAGCAATAAGCGGACGAGCTATAGAAGTTCCTAAAAGATACTCACCCTCATAAATAGCATTTGCTCTAAACATAGGATATACGAAATCTTTTACAAACTCTTCTCTTAAGTCGTCAATAAAGATATTTTCAGGTTTAATACCAAATTCAAGTGCTTTTATACGTGCAGGTTCAAGCTCTTCACCTTGTCCAAGGTCGGCTGTGAAAGTTACTACTTCACACTTGTACTCATCTTGCAGCCATTTCAGAATTACACTGGTATCCAAACCACCAGAGTATGCCAAGACTACTTTTTTAACTTCTTTTTTCATATAAAAACCTTGCGAGATAAATGATTGCCGCGATTTTACTACAAAAAATATTAAATAATGGTTAGCGCAACGATTAGCTTTAAAAGTTATGAAGAAAATTATAAATGGGGATGATGTTGAGTAATTAAAAATTCAAAAAGGTATTTGTTTACCCTTTTGAATCAAACAGAATTCCCGTTACTTCTTGCATTTTTGGAAGAAAATCCGCTGCTTGTTCGGCTGGAAATCTTCTGATTATTTTACTTGTTTCTGATTCTATTACAGACACAAAAAATACATCCTGCATATCAACACCAAATTTTAAATTTGTGTTCATTGGAGCCAAAGCCTTATTTAGCTGTTGAACCAAATCTTGTACCTGCTCTTTTGAATTAATCTTTGCAGAGCTAGTCGAACTCTCTTTTTGTATCTCTTTAACTACATCCATATTCTGAGGCTGTTGTATCTGTTGCTGTACTTGAGCTACTCTTCCATGAGCTTCTTGAGAACCTACTTGTGACTGTTGCTGTTTAGCAACATTTGCAATGCCATCCATGACTTACTCCTTCTTTTATAGAATATTGTTATTACACACCATATCGGCATATAAAATAATAACTTTAACCAATTGAGTACGAAATATAATATTTTTATTTTTACAGATATAATATATAGTAATCTTACCTTATACCAAGTCCCGTGAAATAGCTATTTGTTAAATTGTAAAACACTCTCTACTTTTAAGAGAAAAATTAAGCGGTTTCTGCCAGCAGTCGGAAATATTTTAACAAAGCAATATGATACAATACGCTCGCATTTCTCTTTTACTTAAGAACTATTGTCCTGTAGGAATCTCTATTAATGAACGAATATATTAAACTATTAAAATCTGAGCAAGTATTAAGACGACTCTCTACTATACAGCTGATTGCATATTTTGGTGCCTGGTTTAGCAATGTTGCTATATATACACTGCTTTTAGATATGAATGTAACTGCTGAAATAGTAGCATTTGTTGCAATGCTTCATTTCTTGTCCGGTGTGATCCAAGCACCTATCTCAGGTTCAATTATTGACAGTATGAAACCTAAAAAACTTATGTTGATTTTAATTTCATTTGAAATAGTTGCAACACTGCTCCTTGTTTTTGTCAATGAGCACTCTGATTTATGGTTGCTTTATATTCTCATATTTGTAAAGATGGCAGCAGCAAGTTTTTATTTTACGACAGAGATGTCACTGCTGCCAAAGATACTTGATGGAGAGAAGCTCCAAAAAGCAAATGAACTGCACTCTATAATCTGGTCACTATCTTATACTTTAGGAATGGCACTTAGCGGCTTTGTTGTTTACTGGTTTGGAGTCAAAGTTGCATTTATTCTTGATGCTTGTATGTTTGTAGTTGGATTTATATTACTTTATACTTTAGATATAAGGGTTGAAGTTATTAAAAGCGCTGAGAATCTAATAGAGATGATGCGTGATACTTTTAGGTACTTAAAAAAGTCTCCTCATGCAATTCATTTGATGTTGATTCATGCTTTTGTGGGTCTAACCGCTTTTGATGCTTTGGTCGCACTAATGGTTGACAGGTATTATGCATCTATTATCGCAACATCTTTGGCACTTGGGCTCCTGCATGCTTCAAGAGCATTAGGCTTGGTTGTGGGTCCGATTCTTCTTGGCAAATGGATAAATAATAAAAGAGTAACTTATCTATTCATTTTTCAGGCACTCGCTGTCTGGTTATGGGCAGCTTTGATGAAAGATTTCTACATGTCAATTTTGGCGAGTGTAATTGTCGGATTGTTTACAACGACTTTATGGTCATATACTTACACTCTACTGCAAAAAAATATAGAGCAAAAATATTACGGCAGAATTGTCGCATACAATGACATGTTATTTTTAAGTTCGGCAGCATTTACCTCGTTTATGATTGGCTTTTTAGCTACTGATGGCTACTCTTTAGAGTTTATTACCGTTTTAATTGGCTTAGGATTTATTATCGGTGGGGTATACTTCGCTTGGATTTTAAAGAATCAAAAAATTAAGGATATATAGTGATATCATTTGCTGTACTCGGAGGCTTGCTTTTAAACATAGGGGCATTCTTGACATTTCGCGGAAAGATATATGAAGCGGTAGTAGTCTATCTATTTGCAGATTTATGCTGGATAGTTATGGCCTATGAACGTGATGATTTCTGGGGTATGTTATCTATCATGGTTGGAGTTACTTTTGGAGTTTTTGCATTTTTAAAAATGAAAAATGGAAAGATGAATAAAAGTTTGAATAAGGAAAAAGATGATTTATAAATCTAGCATTGGTGATATAGATTTAGGTAAACTCACAAGACTTTACCCTGCAGCCGTTGTAGATATGCATGGTGAGATAGGGGAGATGTCACTTGAATGGGCGGATATGAACGGTGACAAAGTAAAGGTGACTTCATATATTTTAGTTTTTGACTTTACTCCGCTAAAAGAGGAGAGAAGAGATAGAAAAGTTCTCAGTTTCGAGACAAAAGATGAGTTAATAACGGCTATGAAAGAGGTGTCACGATTATTTGGCGACTAATCTCTAATGATACAAAGAGAGTATTCTCTATTGCAATTCCTGCTGCACTGAAACACCTTGTAGATATTCTTCAGGTTCTTATTGATATGCTGATGGTTGGTATGGTTAGTGTATCAGCCTTGGCTGCTGTTGGTATGAGCATGCATTTTTAGAATATATTCAATTGAAAACCTTTGTAAATCCCTAAAATTAGGGTTTTATTGATACTTTTATATGTGAATATTGTACTGGTTTTAATCATAAAACTAGTAAATGGGTGGCAAAAAAGTGTAATTTTTTTAATTAAAAAAACTGCAGTTGTAAAAGTATGCTGTTTTAGATATAGATATAAAATTAGAATTTTAGATAGTACAGATATAAACCCCTATAATAAAGCTTTTTCATGATGATTCTATATGTAGATACTGTACTGATTTTAATCATAAAAACAGTAAAAGGTGGTAAAAAAAGTGGCTTTTTTAATTAAACTTTAATTTATAAACTGCAGTTGTAAAAGTATGCTGTTTTAGATGTAGATAAAAAATTGAAAATTTTAAGATAATAGAATAGCTTTTTTAAAATAGATTATGACGGTGATTTAGCTATAATCATCTTAACTATTTATAAATATAAAATATCAGTCTAAAACAAAAGGTGCTTTTCCTAATGAAAACAGCTTATTAAAACTACTCTATATGGGTATCAAAAATTCAAGTAAAAAGTACTCAATGCCTATTTGGAACTAGAGTTTAACACTTTCTCAATTGGTTATATTTTTTGAAGTGAGATTGGATGAAGCTTTAAATATATAATTTAAAAGCTCACTTTTTTTGTTCCATAATCCCTTAAGGTTTATGGAATTCTACACTCTAGACTTTTTGAACACTTTGTGGAACACGGAAAACTAATATAAGTGTTTCGTGTTCCAAATATAAGAGGTAGTTGAATACATGAAACTGTCTACTTTATAGGGGACATTCCACATCGGTATTATTATAAATTTCAATTGCTCTATTTGATTCCGAATAATAGATATTATTTTTGATAATTTTTGTGCTTAAATTCATGTCATCTACTAGAAAATTAATATCAAATCCATCAATAATTACATCTTTCTTTGATGGATTGAAAATTTGATAAAAACCTATCCAATTATAATCTATATATAAATTTTTATCATTATGTTTTTTTTGATAGTTTCAAAAAGTATTTATGCTGCATACGCATTTTTTATAGATAGGTTAGGAGGTTCTGGTATGATTATTTTTTCTGTTATGGCAAATTTCTTAAGATCATTAAAGTATGTGAAATGATAACTTTGTAAAGTATTGTAAAGCTTATATAATAAGCAAACTAATGTGTATTAAGTAAAAATTAGTATTAAATTAAATATGTAAAATTTTTACCAGATAAGAGTGAAAATAAGATAGATTTTCAATTAATATATAATATTAAGACTTAAGTTGCTTGATATATTTCTACATTGATGTTAAAATCGAAGACATGATTAATCAAAATAATACACTTTACAATTTTATAGAAAATGGTGTCAAAATAACAGAAGTAGAAATAATAAAATTAAGAAAACTTATAAATATAATTAAAAATAATATAGCGGAAATATCACAAGATACAGGCGTTAAAGAGTCTTTTGTTTATTTGATAAAATGCAATAATGTTTTCAAAATTGGAAAATCTGATGATGTTAAGAAAAGATTGTCTTCAATGCAAACATCTAATCCCGAACTGCTAATATGTGAATCTTATGTCAAAGTTAAATACCCTTTAGAAGTTGAAGATGCATTACATTCATTGTTTTATAATCAAAGGGTTAGAGGAGAGTGGTTCAAACTTAATGATAATCATGTTGAGTTAATAAAGGAATTTTTTTATGTCTTTGATGAAGATAATAAAGGTAAAGATATAGTTTATAGAATTTTTGAAAAAAGCATAAGAGAAACAATAGATGGAAAAGCAGTTATAAAAAAAATAAACTTACATCAATACAACAACATAAAATATGATTTACTATTTTGGTTAAAACAATGGATGATTACAAAAGTTTATTCAGTCAAGGTAAAACCAATAATAGAAGAAAAAGAGAAAAAAGTAGGAAAGCTAGTTAAAGAAGATGTAGAAACAAACATTCTTAATTCTAAAGATATAGAAGAGATGAGAACTCATATATTATTAGCTAAAAGGCAGGGACTTTATAATTTGCCCGATAATTTTAATCCGTTGTTTAAATTTTATAATTTTACTATTTATAGTAAAAAGATAGATGACATTGCTGAAATTGATACAAATTTTACAGCTACATATGTTTACATGGTGCTAGCAATGAATACACCAAAAACACAAGAACTTTATTACGATCAAGTGAAAAGCTTTTTTAAATTCATTGAAAATAATATAACAGATGATTTTAAATTCAATATCGGATTTCTTAGAAATGGAATGAAGGCTACAAGCCCTATAGATAAATCACAAAAACATGAAAAATCAACTTAACTAAACCATAACAAATAAAGCTTATAATAGTATACAATATTAGAAAGACATAAGAAATGACTGAAACATACGTTTATTTGTCAGAGAAAAAAATATGAAGTAGTTGATCTGCTTGAATGTATATAAGGAGAAATATATGTTTGATTTAAGAAAAGGTTCTAATGGAATAGCTTTAGTTAATAATACTATTGCTCCAGCTGCGGCATTGTTTTATGACAATGTATTGCCAATAACAGACAATATGGAATGTCCCCTATAAACTAGACAGTTACTAAAACTGTAGGTTTTGGAACTTTCTCTAAGTTTCAAACTAAATTGTTGAACTATGATATAATCTTAATGACTATCGGTTACTGACACAAAACTCTGAACGGGTCTCTGTGGAAAACATAAACTTTATAGAAATCTATTTAGTTCAAATTTATAAAAATCATCAACTGAATTTTTATACTCTTCAAATTCAAAATTTATATTGACATTTTTGTATGCATCAATTGATATGTTATCTAATTGACCGTCTTCTTCTAGTCTTGAAATTAAACTTCCACTAAGTCCTATTTTTCTTAATTTTGACTTGGATATATCTGTTGTACCGTAGATATATAGGTTATATTCATCTTCATTAATTAAATTATAATCATACATCATTGTAATGAATTTATTTAATTGAAAACTTACAAAATCATCTTCAATTTTTAATTTTACAATCGCTAAGTTAATTAATTCTTTATCGCTTTTAGCAGATAAATTCACATAAACTTCATTACTTGAATTTGGATAAGGTTCAGTTGACTTAGATATTTCACCATATGTATTACCCACATAAAATTCTTGTCCATAAGTTGTTGTCTTTCTTTGAGAAAAATATTCAAACATTTTATTTATATTTGTATTGAGATTGTATTTATGTGAGTTACTTATATGCATTTCATAGTAGTTTCTTGCTTCGGAATTAGATAATCGTTTAAATTCAAATTCTGTAATATTGTTTTCTAGCCCTTTAATAAATAAAATATATATTTTATCCATCATTGTTAGTTTTTTCCATTTTTCACTTGAATGATTGATTTTTTCTATAATATTGAAAATATGTTCAATAGTTAGCTTACTATTTTCATAAATATTATATATACCAACCTCAATTAAATACTTTTTGGTTGCATCAAAATTATTTTGAGGTTCTTTTATTATAAAATCTTCTTCATGTTTTATTTTTAATGGTTTTAGTTGGTCTTGAGTATTTAATTTGTCAAAATCAAATGATTCTAATGTAGGATTTTGAATTTTATCTTTAAATATTCTACTCCTTAATAATTCTATTTTCTTTGACATATTACTTTGCTTACGATTATATTTATTAGAATTAATAAAATGTATTTTAGGAACTAGTTTATTTAATGTATTTTCGCTTTTAAATATTTCATTTAATCTATTTGCTCTACCAATTAGGTTAGTTAATTCTTTAGCTTGTAGCGAATGTGTATTTAAAATAAATATAGTATCAATTGGAAAATTTATTCCTTCTAAAATAACTGTATTTGCAATAATATATTTTAAGTCACTAAGTTCTTTAAATTTATATTCAAGGTATTCTTTTATTAAGTCTGGAACTTTTCCATGAATATAGAGAAAGCCTTTTTTGACAAAGTCTACACAATAGAAATCTTTATGTATATTTTCTTCAAGAATTTTTGATAACTCAATTAATTTATCATTTTCAATATCAATTCCATTACTTAGTGTTTTTGAAAAATCTTCTATTTTTTTTGGAGAACGAATATAGAAGAAATTTTTATTTTGTGCATTTTCATTAATATACTCAAGCTGGTTTTTATATTTATTTACAAAATAAAATTCATTGACAAATCTATTATATTTATATACTTCATCATTAAGCCTATATTCATAAATATCAGGTTCTTTTATATTGAAGTTTATTCTTTGTTCCTGAATGTTTTGTTGAGTGGAAATTTTTAAATTATCACTATTCATAATTAATGGCGACAAATATATAATTTTTTGCTTTGGATTTAGTACTTTATTTTTTTTAATAAGTCTTGACAATAAAATACTACGGTGCGATTTATCAAAAATATTATGAGCTTCATCAATAAATAGTATATCAAAATATGTATCATTTTTATTGATTAGTCTTAGTGCTCTCTCTTGTGTAAACACAGCAATAAAGGATTTGTCATTATCATACATTTCATCATGGATGATAATTCTCTTATCTGAAATATTACTTCTCAATAATTTATATGTTTGTGCTAACAATGATTTTGTAGGTACTATAATTCCTATTTTTTCATTACCTTTATTTGATTTCAAGTGTTCAATAATAATGGAACTTTTTCCGTATGATGTTGGTGCAATATAGCTCTGTTCATCTTCTTTACTTGAAAGTAAAATATTTCTTTGCTTTTTCTGTTCATAAGTTTCTATATAATCATTATTTCTAAAATTTTCCAAATTTAATTTAATAACTATATCATCTACATTAATATATTCAAGTAAATTATTTTCAATAATATAGTTTGATATAGGGTATAGTCCAAAATTAGTTGATATATCATAAAGTGGTTCAAAGTCATTATATTTAAACGTATATTTTAAAATTAAATAATAAGCTAGTTCAATATAGCTTGTATGTGTTTTATTACTTTCATATTGTCTTAAAAAAATAATGGCACTACTTAATATATAGGTTTTTTCCTCATCAGTCAAATCAGCATCTAATGTTAATTTTTCTATAATATTTTTAAATAAAGGCATTTTATTTATTGCAGTTAGTGATGTTTTTTCTACTTGTTCCATCTTAAACCTATTCTTCTAAATATAATTGAAATATATTCAATGATTGCTTTGTTACACAAATAATATTTAATTTTTTAAACTCTAATGTTGAACTTAAAGTTTCTAATGTATCCATGATTTCTTTTGAATAGTCATCTGTCCATATATCTTCTAAAAATATTGTGGAAGCAGGAATGATATTAAAATCGCTTATTTCATAATAAATAGATTTATTATAATTATCAGAAAGTTGTTTTATATTTTTACGTATATTTGAAGTTGTACCCACATCAACGTGAGAAGCATGGTTATATGCATTTTTCCAAGGGTTATTTTTACTTTTTTTACTTTTTCCTGCAAGGTTATTCTTCAAATCTGAATATGCTTCTTTAATTTTGTCATTGTGGCTAATGTAACTTGTTTCACTTGAACCTGATTTACTTTCCATGATATATTCATCGTCATGTAATGAATAATATCCATCAAAGCCTTTTTTAATTGATCTTTCTTCTAGGTTTAAAAATAAACATTCTTGTTTGAATCCTATATATTTTAAATAAAGATGCAAAAAAAATTCAGCAGTAGCACCCATTTTTGTTCTAGGGTCTTTAGTACTTAAAAAATCTATAATTATTTTTTTAACTTCACTTAATTCTGTACCAGAATTACCCTCACATATACTTACAAAATGCTCATCTAAATATTCTTTTAATGATAGAGAAAGAGTTTTTATATCTATAATATGTATAGAAATATTTGGACTGGGTGCTTTTACTACTGCATTAAACAATTTATAATATCCTTGTAAATTGAAAATTTAGATAACATACTGTTTTGGTTGAGAAATAGGTTACTTTTCTTTTACAACATGGTAACAGTTTTTCTTCTCAATTATTATAACTAAAAATAATTTTTATTTTATAAAAACAGTAAATAATATTAAGATAATAGAAGTATAAGAAATAAATTTAACATATCAACAAAAAGTTGATGGTGGAAATATTATTTATGTTGTTTCATAAGTGAAAAAGTTGTTTAAACCACTTTGAGTTTTGAGACATTTTGATACATTTTGAGCCAACTAAGGGTGGCAAAAAAGTGGCAATTTATAAAATTACAATGAAGGATTTATGATTTTTAGACAGTTAATTTCAAAAGATACAAAAAAAGTATTTTCCCTCGCATTCCCTGCTGCACTGAAACATCTTGTAGATATTCTTCAGGTTCTTATTGATATGCTGATGGTTGGTATGGTTAGTGTATCAGCCTTGGCTGCTGTTGGTATGAGTATGCAGTTTATGATGATAATAAATGTTTTGATGACTCTATATGTAGTTGGCGGTAATGCATTAATATCGAGGTTTATAGGACAAGGTCGAAAAAAACGAGCCTCTGCACTGCTTTACACTCTTGGAATATTTGCCTTAGTCTTATCACTCTTTGTTACAATAGGAGGATATTTTGGAAGCGAATATATCTACTCTTTGATGGGTGCACAGAGTGATGTTGTAGAGCAAGGCTCAAAATACTTCAAGATACTTTCACTCGGAATAGTTGTCATATTCATCGATACTCTGCTTTACAATGCGCTTTCAGCCGCAGGAGATACAAAAAGTTCACTATACATTAAACTATTCTCTTCTGGATTGAATGCTTTTTTAAACTATATCTTAATCTTTGGTCACTTTGGTTTTGAGGCATATGGGATAGAGGGTGCGGCTTACGCTACAGTAATGGCATACTGTTTTAACGTTGTAGCCTATTTTGTACTTATAAAAAAACCACATGCCAAATTAAATATAATTCCAATTATTCGTATGAAAGACATGAAAAGAGTCTGGAGTGTTGGTTGGAGTGCAGCTCTTGATCGCGGAGTGTCAAGTATGTCATTTTTGGTTTTTGTCTCAATCATTACGGCCTATGGAACAGCAGATCTGGCGGGTTATCAGGTTGGACTTCGTATCGAGGGAATAGCCTTTATGCCCGGATTTGGTTTTGCTATAGCTGCTATGGCTCTTGTAGGACAAAACTTAGGCGCGAACAACAAAGATAGAGCCTATAATATGGGTGTAATAAGCGGACGAATAGCTTATGTGTTTATGGGAAGTGTGGGTATAATCTTAATATTGTTTCCAGATACACTGGTTAGGTTTTTTACGCAGGATGAACCTACAATAATAGTCGCTTCATATTATCTTATTTTGGTCGGATTAGCTCAAATTCCTTTGGCAATTATGTTTGTATATTCTGGAGCACTAAGAGGTGCAGGAGCTACTAAAACTACCCTAAAGATAAATGTATTGTCTCTGTGGTTTTTGAGAGTAATTCCCTCATACATAGCTTATAAAATGGGCTATGGGATTATAACTATTTTTGTGATTATGAATATAGAGACTCTAATAAAAGGAGTAATTTACTGGCGTATTTATAAGAGTAGAACTTGGTTGGAGACTAAAGTTTAAAATGATATAATTCATATTAAATTAAAACAGATTATGGGATGGGCAAGAGGTAAATGACAATACATCAGACAAAGCGCAATACATTAATCTTAATTATAATTGTTCTAGCACTTTCGTGGATTGTAACGTACCTATCTTTAGCTTATCAATTAAAAAATTCAATTGATGAACAATTTCAAAGAATGTCAGCCAGTACTGCAACTCTCTTTAGATTAAATCTCGAGCATGATAGAAAAACACTTGATTTTGAATTAGACAGGGTAGTCAAGGCAAAAAATTTGCCGGAAGCTATTGCAAATCATGATTATGAGCAGATTAAGTCTATAGTGAGTCCATATTATCAGCAGATAAAGGTGACTCAAAGTGCAGTAAAAATTCTTACTTTTCGTTCGACTGAGGGTGTAACACTTTTTCGTGCGCATAAACCGGAATTTTTTGGTGATACTCTTAATAAAAAGAGAAAACTTATAGTAGACACAAATAGACTTCAGCGCTCTTTTACTGGTTTTGAAGTGGGTAAGCTAGAGATGACATACCGTGTTACTAAACCAATATTTTACAGAAACAAATACGTAGGTAATGTTGAGATTGGCATGACCCCCACTGATTTTATAAAAAATTTAAGTTCAATTTTTAAAATAGATATCGGAATTGCTATTGATGAGTCGCTCTCTAGTATTATGCTAAGTAGAGAAATGACACCTATTGGTGATAAATACTTACTTATAGATGCTAATGATAATTTAAAAATGCACTTTAGTAATCAACACGATGAGAACTCGGAACTGTATAAAGTTAATATGAGTATTGCACTTGAAAATCATATTTCTCAAAAATTGGGCTTTTTGGTAGTTGGCTATGATATATCCGGTATTGTAAAAAAAGACAGAGCATTTATGTATCGTCTATTTTTTATAGTTGGATTTATGATGTTTGTTTTAGCTTTTGTACTGCAACAAGGTTTTGGTAGAGTGTTAAAATGCTTCACAAAACAGGTATATACTGATCATTTAACCGGATTGAAAAATTTACATGCACTCAACGATCTGCTAAGTTCCAAGCAAACGCACCTGCTTATTTTAAGTAATATTAAAGAGTTCAGCCTTATTAATGAGCTTTATGGAGTAGAAATCGGTGATAAAATCCTTATTCAAGTGGCAGAGCTTTTTGAGAGTTTCGCAAAAGAGCACGACTGTATTGCATATAGAGTTTCATCTGATGAATTTGTATTGCTTAAACAAGAAGATATCTTTGACGGGGATGAATATATAGGCTTTATCAATAAATTGTACAGTGATATCAATAACTTAAAAATATTAGTTGATGGAGTAGATGAACTTATCAGTGTTGAGTTGTACTCAGGTCTGGCATTTAATAATTTACACCCCCTTGAAGATGCCCAAATGGCACTAAAAAAAGCCAAAAGTCAATTATTGCCATACCTAATGTACTCACAACAAGTAGATACAAAACAATACTCTCATATAGTTATGCAAGCAAAAAGAAAAATAAAGTATGCTCTTGAAAATAAAAATGTCATCCCATTTTTTCAGCAGATAACAGATGCAGACGGGAAGACCATAAAATATGAAGCGCTAGTCCGTATAGTTGAGTATGACAATGGAAAACAAACTATTATGACTCCGGATATGTTTTTAGATATATCTATTAAGAGTGGTCTGTATATAAAAATATCACAAGAGATGTTAGAGCAAAGTTTAGCTTTTTTTCTTGAAAGAGAAGAGAAGGTTTCTGTAAATTTTTTGCCTAGTGATTTTTTTAATTCATCAATAATGGCTACTTTTATGGACTGTGTAAAGGAGTTTGATTCACCTGAGAGAATTGTAGTGGAAATAACAGAACAAGATGGTGTTGAGGACTTTGACAGACTGACTGCTGTTGTTGATAAATTAAGAAAACTAGGTGTTTTAATTGCTATTGATGATTTTGGTAGCGGATATGCTAACTATGCACATATTTTAAAAATCAGACCAGATTATTTGAAAATAGACGGTTCCCTTGTACAAAATATATTAACAGACTTGGAATCACAAATCTTAGTTAAAAGTATTGTTAGTTTTGCGCAAGAGTTAAATATTACAACTGTTGCAGAATATGTTGAGAATGAAGACATATTTGAGCTGCTTAAAGAGTATGGCGTTGATGAGTATCAAGGTTATTACTTTGGCCGTCCTGCTGATTTAATAAACGGATAAACTGACTTATGGAAAAAATATGAATTTACAAGAGTATAAAAAAGCAGTGGAGATGTTAAATCTCTACTCACACCACTACTACGTTTTAGATGATCCTCTTACAACCGATGAGGTATATGACAAACTTTATCATGAAGTTGCAGAGTATGAAGAGAAAAACAGCGGTGAGATTTTGCCTAATTCTCCAACACAAAGAGTTGGAGATGTAATATCTGAGGGTTTTACTAAAGCAGCACATCTCTCCAAAATGTGGAGTTTAGAAGATGTGTTTGATAGTGAAGGCTTAGAGAAGTGGCTTACAAAGACTTATAAGCTTGATAGCAATATCTCCTTTTACTGTGAACCGAAATTTGACGGTGCTAGTCTTAATCTAATATATGAAAATGGAGAACTCTCCCAGGGTATCACTCGCGGTGACGGAACTGTCGGTGAACTCATTACTCAAAATGTAAAGACTATCCGTTCAATTCCTCTTACTATAGAGCACAAAGAGCGTATTGAAATTCGTGGCGAAGTTGTGATATTTAAAGATGAGTTTCAAAAGATTAATGAAGCTAGATTAAAGGCGGAAGAGGCAGTTTTTGCAAATCCAAGGAATGCTGCTGCAGGTAGTTTACGTCAACTTGACTCAAGCATAACAGCTTCGAGAAATCTGGTCTTTCTGCCATACGGTGTCGGGGTAAACTCGCTTGAACATAAACTCCTTAGCAAAAAGATGGAGTATATCTACTCACAAGGCTTTAGGAAACCTCCACAAAGCTCTACATGTAAAAACTTTTCTGAGATAGAAGCTATATATGAAGTTATGAATAGAGATAGAGACTCTTACTCTATGATGCTTGACGGAATGGTTATCAAAGTAAATGAGATAGCCGCGCAGATAGACATGGGCTATACGGTTAAAAACCCTAGGTTTTCTGTTGCATACAAGTTTCCGGCAGTCGAGAAGATAACAAGAGTAAAAAAGATTGTTCTTCAAGTAGGACGTACCGGTGCTGTTACTCCTGTTGCGATTGTAGAACCTACAGATATAGACGGCGTAGTGGTAGAACGTGCAACCCTGCATAACTTTGATGAGATACAGAGAAAAGATATTCGTTTGAATGATAGGGTCATTATTTTGCGAAGCGGGGATGTGATACCTAAGATTATAAAGGTCTTGACTCATGAGCGTGATGGAAGTGAAGTTAAATATAAAAGACCGGAAGTCTGCCCGATATGTGATAGTGAACTTCTGGATGAGGGTGTACTTTTAAAATGTCAGAATTTGACATGTGAAGCCAGAGTTATAAACTCTATAATCTATTTTGCCTCAAAAGCTTGTCTGAATATTGACGGATTAGGTAATAAAATAGTTGAGGCTCTCTTTAACTCAGGATTAATCAAAAGTGTAGTCGACTTGTTCGATTTAACACTAGAGAAGCTTTTAGCGTTAGAGGGTTTTAAAGAGAAAAAATCTCAAAATCTTTTAAACTCTTTAAAAGATGCAAAGGGGTGTGACTATTGGCGTTTTATTAACTCGCTGGGAATTGAACATGTCGGAGAGGTCGCATCTAAAACTTTGGGTGAAAACTTTGGCTCAGATTTTATAAATGCTACGAAAGAGGAGATAGTCGAGTGTGATGGTATAGGTGAAGAGATGGCTGAATCTGTTTTAGAATTTGTCAGGGTAAATAGAGATACAATTCTAAAACTGCAAGATATTTTACAACCGCTTGAGCCTGTTAAAAAAGCAGAAGCAAAAGAGAATCCTTTTAAAGGAAGAACAGCTGTACTTACGGGAACAATGAGTGAATCACGCGGTGCTATTAAAGAGATGCTTGAAGAGTTGGGTGCTAAGGTGTCTGGTTCTGTTTCTAAAAAAACAGACTTTTTAATTTACGGGGAAGATGCAGGAAGTAAGTACGATAAAGCTATGAGTTTAGGGGTAGAGTGCTTGACAGAGCAAGAGATGAGAGATAAAATTGATTAGATTAGATAACTACTTAGTAGAAAACTCATTAGCACAAAGTAGAAACAAGGCTCAGGCCTTAATAAAAGATGGCTTTGTAAATGTTAACAGTAAGGTTATATTAAAGAGTTCATACAAACTTCAAAAGAGCGATGAAGTTAAAGTAAAAGAGCATAAAGAGTATGTATCTCGTTCTGCATTTAAACTTAGTGGGTTTTTGGATGAGCTAAAGTTAGAGATAAATGGTTATTCAGCACTGGATATAGGCTCATCAACGGGTGGCTTTACAGAGGTTCTTTTAGAGTATGGAGCAAAAGAAGTAACGGCTGTTGATGTAGGTAAAGAGCAGTTACATATCAGCTTAATAGACGATGAGAGAGTTCACTCATATGAGAGTTGTGACATAAGAGATTTTAAGAGCGATAAAAAATTTGATATTGTTGTAAGTGATGTGGCATTTATCTCTCTACTAAATATATTGGATGATGTAGATAGACTGGCAAGTAAAACAATCATCCTGCTGTTTAAGCCGCAGTTTGAGGTCGGCAGAGAAGCAAAAAGAGACAATAACGGTGTTGTTACAGATGAAAAAGCAATACTGCATGCGATGATAAAATTTGAGGACGCATGTGAGTTAAAGGGATGGAGTAGAGTTTTAAAATCTCCGTCACAACTTACGGGAAAGGACGGTAATCTTGAATACTGCTACTGTTATGAAAAATAGTACAGCAATCGCCATCGGCGGTTTTGACGGTATGCACATAGGGCATCAACATCTTTTTGAAGCACTTGGCGAGAACGGCACAATAGTTGTTATTGAGACAGGGTATGCAAACCTTACTCCAAAACAAGAGAGGGAGAATTTTTCACACTATCCGATTTTGTATCTTCAGTTGGATGATATCCGCCATCTTAGCGGAGAAGAGTTTGTGGAGTTTTTAAAAGAGAAGTTTAAAAAATTAAAAAAGATAGTAGTCGGGTATGATTTTCATTTCGGTAAAAACAGAAAATACTCTTTTAATGATTTAAAAAATCTATTTCTCAAAGAGAATGCAGATGGAGAAGTCCAAGTTATTGATGAGGTGTCGCTTCATGGCGACTCCGTTCACTCTCATAAAATCAGAGCAAAACTTCAAATCGGAGATATTAAAGGTGCAAACGCTTTTTTAGGGCATAATTACACTATTAGAGGCTCTTTAATCGCTGGTCAGGGAATTGGCAAAAAAGAGTTGGTTGCAACTATAAATATAGAAGCAAAAGGTTTTCTGACACCAAAAGAAGGAGTTTATGTTACTCTGACTAGAATTGATGATGAAGAGCATTATCATCCGTCAGTATCTTTTGTCGGACATAGGGTGACAACTGACGGCTCTTTTGCAATAGAGAGTCACATTTTAGATGGTGAAGTTTCATGTGTTGAACAAGCAAGAATCAGTTTTGTCTCTTTTATAAGGGATAACAAAAAATTTGACTCAATAGAGGAGTTGAAAAAAGCGATAAATAAAGATATTTCTATCGCTTCAAAAGAGTTGAAGTTTTTGCAACTATAAAGTTAGGAACAGATGAGAAAAAGAGAATATTTAGATACTACAAGTGATATAGGTTTCAAGTTTTACCAGACTCCAACAGATTTTATTGTTGATGAAGTTATGAACGGTGAGTTTAAGGGCAGGGGTAACTACTTGATTTTACATGTCAGAAAAGTTGAACTTACTACATGGGATATGATAGCCATTTTTGCAGAGTATCTGGGCATACCAGCACAAAAAATCGGCTATGCAGGGCTTAAAGACAAGCATGCGACAACAACGCAGTATATCTCTGTTGATGTAAGCTATGAGAAGATGCTTAAAAAATTTCATAACAAACAGATAAAGATACTTAATACTACTAGAGACTCCCACTCCATCAGAATGGGTGATCTAGCAGGCAACAGATTTAGTATAAATCTGCATTTTGTAGACAATATTGATTCGGGTAAGATAGAAAAAGTTGCCAGAAAAATAGCTAAAAACGGACTTCCCAACTATTTTGGATATCAAAGATTTGGTCGCGACAGTGACAGTATACAGCAAGCCATAGATATGATAAAGGGTGATATCTTTATAGAAGACACAAAGATTAAAAACTTTTTAATATCTATATATCAAAGCAGCTTCTTTAATGACTGGCTAAGAGAGAGAATTGAATTAAGCCGTGACAAGAATGATGGTAAGTTTATGCTTCTTGAGGGCGATGTGTACATGTCAAATGATAAAAAACTATCTACTCCAAAAATAATACCGACAAAAGAGTTTACAAGTCACAAGTTGGTACCGACAGGACTTCTGTGCGGAAGAGATGTTTTTCGTGCAAGAGATGAAGCTAGAGAGATTGAAAAAGAGTATGATGATGAGTTTTTACAAGAGAAGGGTTATCGCAGAGAAGCTTTAATATATCCACAAGATATAGAGTGTAAGTATGTCAAAAAAGAGACTAGATTAAATATATCTTTTACGCTTCCAAAGGGTTCTTACGCTACTGTCTTTTTAGAAAGTATCGCAAATAAAAACTACAGCGCCAAAGATGTTAAGCCAAAAATTAAACAAAGGTAGAAAAATTAGATAAAAAATAGCTGGTATTATAAAAGTTTAATCCAATTTTGAATACAATACCACAATTATTTAAGACAGGGAGTACACCTATGGGTGAATTATTCACATTTTTCGGTTTAATATCTCACGATAAGACTTTTATCTACATGACGCACATGCTTTTATCTGCGGGAATAGCTTTAATGTTGGTTAAGATAGCTATGTCTAATCTTCAGATGGTTCCAAGAGGGACTCAAAATGTTATGGAAGCATATATTTCCGGCGTTCTTAAGATGGGAACAGATGTTATGGGTGCAGAGAAAGCTCGTAAATATGTGGCTCTTGTTGCTACTATTGGTCTTTTTGTCGGTATTGCCAACTTAATCGGTGTTTTGCCAGGGTTTGAAGCTCCTACAGCATTTTTAGAGATGCCTCTAACTCTAGCTCTTACAGTATTTGTTTATTACAACTATGTTGGTATTAAAGAGCAGGGTGTAATTAAATACTTCAAACACTTTATGGGCCCGGTTTGGTGGTTATACTGGTTAATGTTCCCAATTGAGATTGTTTCTCACTTCTCTCGTTTAGTATCTCTTAGTTTCCGTCTTTTCGGTAATGTTAAGGGTGATGATATGTTCTTAATGGTAATATTAATGCTTGCTCCTTGGGTACTTCCAATGATTCCATTCGCACTTCTTACTTTCATGGCATTCTTACAAGCTTTCATATTTATGATGCTTACTTATGTTTATCTTGGCGGTGCAGTGGCTGTTGAGGACCACTAAAAAGCTCTCTTGATGCAAAAAGACAAATTCGATAGAATTATAAGCTTTTTGCTTGGGGCGTCCTGGGCAATAGTTATTTTTGGCGCTCTTATAACTTTTCAACTTTTCTCCTTTTTAGGACTCTCATTAGCTCTTTTTATTACTATAATTTTTATAGTGGTTTCACTATTTTTGATTTTAATACTTGATGCTTTTTCCGTAAATAGGCAAAGATTAGAAGAAGCAAAAAAACATACGAAACTTTTGAAAGATTTTTTCAATAAAGATTAATTAACTTCTACTTTTAAATTACCTTATTATTACCATTATCTTACAGGACAAAGCAATCTGTATAGCAAAATCTAGTCGCAGAAACTACAGAGTTTTTTATAATATTTTAAATATTTTATGAGAGTTAAAAGCTTTAATTAGGTAAAATCGATAATCAATTATTTATTATCAAGGAAACTTATGTTTGAAGTAGTTATCGGTCTTGAAGTCCATGTCCAATTAAATACAAAATCAAAACTTTTTTGCTCGTGCCCAACGAGTTTCAATCACAAACAAAATACAAATACATGTCCAACCTGTTTAGCACTTCCAGGTGCATTGCCTGTTTTAAACAAAGAGGTACTTCATAAATCTGTTATGCTTGGAACAGCCATTGATGCGACTGTCAATCAAACATCATATTTTGACAGAAAAAGCTATTTTTATCCAGACAGCCCGAGTGCATACCAGATTACTCAGCTTTATACTCCAATAGTAGAACATGGTAAATTAAAAATTGACTTCGAGGACGGAACTCACAAAACTATACGTATAAATCGCGCACACATTGAGGCTGATGCCGGAAAGAATATACATGACGGAGATATCTCAAAAGTTGACCTTAACCGTGCAGGCACTCCACTTCTGGAGATAGTTTCAGAACCGGATATGCGAAGTGCCCAAGATGCGATTTTATATCTTAAAAAACTTCACTCTATAATCCGCTATTTGGATATCGGTGATGCAAATATGCAGGAGGGTTCATTTCGTGTAGATGTAAATGTATCAATCCGTCCAAAAGGTGATGAAAAACTATATACTCGTGTCGAGATAAAAAATATTAACAGTTTTAAATTTATCCAAAAAGCAATAGAGCTTGAAGTTGCAAGACAGGTTGAGGCATGGGAAGATGGTGTTTACGAGCAAGAGATAGCTCAAGAGACAAGACTTTTTGACCAGGTAAAGCAAGAGACTCGTTCTATGCGCGGTAAAGAGGAGGCAGCTGATTATCGTTACTTTCCTGAACCTGACCTTCTTAAGGCTGTTGTAACAGATGAAATGATGAAAGAGTTTTCCAAGATTCCGGAACTTCCGGATGAGAAGATGGCTCGTTTTGTAAAAGATTACGGTATGAATGATTATAGTGCCAGTGTTGTTACTTCATCTGTTGAGATGGCACACTTCTTTGAAACCATGATGAGTGAAGAGATAAGTGCTAAAAATGCTCTCACATGGCTGACTACGGAGCTACAAGGTCGCCTAAAAGGTGAAATGAATATTACAAACTCTCCTGTAGATGCTAAAAAGTTGGGATTCTTGGTTAAAAGAATAGAGGATAATACCATTAGCGGTAAAGCGGCTAAAGAGGTTTTAGACTACCTAATGGAGAATGAAGTATCCGTAGACGATGCTATAGAGACTTTAGGTCTTAAACAGCTAAGTGATACCGGAGCAATTGAAGCTATTTGTGAGACAATTATAGCTGCAAACCCGGATAAGGTTGAACAGTATAGGGGTGGCAAAGATAAACTTTTTGGTTTTTTTGTTGGACAGGTTATGAAAGCTTCAAAAGGAAGTGCCAATCCTCAAGCTGTAAATGAAGTGCTAAAAGCAAAACTAGGATAATTAGTTATGCTTAAGCATTGGCTAGTAGATACCGCATACCAAGTAAGCACATCCAAAAAATATGCAAAGATTAAAACTTTTTTCTATAATTTATTAGAGAACAGTGATTTTAAATATAAAAAATACTTTGATCTTTTAATGATTGCATTTATTTTTGCAAGTGTAATCATTTTAATTAGAGAAGTAAAATCACATGTAAATGATTATTTACTCTTTTTTAATAACTATGTTATCTCTATTGTTTTCTTGATTGAGTATATTTTGAGACTTTGGGTCAACAGCAGTGTAACAAATATTATTATACAAAATAGTGAACATGATGCTATGCTCGGAGACGAGTTCAAACTCTTTAATACTTTAAAAGAGATAATAGCAGTTAAGTTCAGATATATATTGTCACTTAAAGCAATTATAGATTTACTGGCAATTATCCCATTCTTCCACGAACTGAGACTACTGCGTATATTTATACTCTTTAGAGTCTTTAAGTTATTTAGATATGCAAAAAGTATTCAAACATTTACCTCCGTAATAGCAGCAAAAAAGTTTGAGTTTTTAACGCTTCTTGTTTTTGCCTCTATAATTATTTTTGTTTCATCAATTTTGATTTATGTGATGGAGGGAAATATACAAGAGTCCCCAATAGATACATTCTTTGAGGCTGTATATTGGTCAATTGTTACAATTTCAACTGTCGGTTATGGTGATATTACCCCTGTAACGGAGTCTGGCAGAGTAGTGGCAATGTTTGTTATTGTGGCAGGAATTGCCGTATTCTCATTTACTACATCTTTAATTGTAACAGCTTTTACAGAGAAACTTGATGAAATAAAAGATTTAAAACTTATTGATGATATTGCAAAGGTCAAAGAGTTCTATCTTATATGCGGTTATGAAAGCGTATCAAAAGAGGTGGCAAAAAAGCTTGCAATTAACAATAAAGTTGTTATTCTAGAAGAGAATTTGTTAAAAGTTCAGCAGGCAAGAAAAGCTGGTTTTTTTGCACTTAATTATGATCCTGGAAGTATAGAAAGCTATAAAAAACTTCGTATAAATATAGGAACTCAAGTTAAAGCTATTATCTGTTTGAGTCATAGTGATGTTGAAAATGTATATACTGCACTGACTGTTCGCTCTTTTAATAAAGATGTATTTATACTCTCTATACTGAAAAATAAGATTAATAGAAACAAGTTGAATTTTGCAGGGGTTAATGAGCTTTTTTACGAAAAAGAGTTAGTTGGAATAATAGCTAAAGAGTTTGTCGGACAACCTGTGGCCTTTGAAGTCATACACGCCCTGCGTTCTAGTTATAATGGTGTTGATATGCAAGAGATAGTTATTAACGACAGAGTGGTCAGTAATTTTGTGAGTGTTGGTGAGCTAAACAATAAAAAGTATAGAATTGTGCTTTTGGGAATTTATAAAAAGAGCAAAAAAAGATTCTTATTCAATCCGCTTGACAGTACACTTTTAGAAACCGGTGATTATCTTTTAGTAATCGGGAATGTTCAGTTTTTAAAAATGTTTACTAATAATCTACATAAAAAGGGCAGTAAATGATAAAGAATAGTGCCCTGATATTTGGATATAACGAGTACACATTAGAGATAGAAAAAAGTATATCATCATATTATGATGATATACATATTTTTAAATTAAATGAAGAGATTAAGCAAGATGAGTTAAGTAGTTATCATATTTCCAGTTTTGATTTGAGTGATAACTGGGATGATCTGAAAAGCTGTATGGACATGAACAACTGCGTCGCATTTTGTGTTTTAGAGGATATGGCTGAAAATATATTTTTAACTATTTCACTAAGAGACACTTTTAAAGATTTAGTCATAGTAGCATTGGCAGAAGATAAAGAGAGTGCAGATAAACTGATGTTAGCAGGAGCATCCAGAGTTCTTCCAACTACTCAAACTACTGCAAATATAATTGTTGAGATTCTTGAAAAACCAATTGTTACAGAAGTTTTACACCATATTCTATATGAACAAAGCAGTCTGAAAATATCACAAATAAAGGTAGGTAAGAGTAACTTTTTTGATGGAAAATATCCGGCAGATATTGATTGGAGCAGGGATCATGGAATTATTGTCATATCTATTGTACATGAAGATATGAGTAGTGAATTTATCTATTCAGCAAAAGAGAAGCACCATAATATAAGGTGCGGTGATATCTTTGTTGTGGCTGGATACGAAGAGGATATTAATAATTTTGAGAAATTAATAGGGGGCAAATGTGACTAAAGTCGGGGTAATAGGAGCAGGTAAATGGGGTTCGGCCTTAGCTTTTGCATTTAGTGAAAAGTGTGAGGTCTATATAACTTCAAGAACACCGAGAGATATGAAGAATTTTATCTCTTTGGAGGAGATTTTAAAGTTTGAATACTTGGTAATAGCTATTCCTGCACAACAGATATCTTCATGGCTTGAAGAGAATTTTGTATTCAATAATCAGAAGATATTAGTTGCAGCCAAAGGAATAGAAGCAAGCAGTGGGAAATTTTTAAATGAGATATATTCTAAGTATGTTCCAGATGAGAACATAGCTTTTTTATCTGGACCCTCATTTGCAAAAGAGGTTATGCAGTCTCTGCCTACTGCACTTGTTGTCAACTCTTATAACGAAGAGTTGAGTCAGAAGTTTGCACTACTCTTCCCATCATTTATCAAGGCATATACATCTGCTGATGTCGTTGGTGCTGAAGTTGCAGGAGCATATAAAAATGTAATTGCCATTGCCGCGGGAATATGTGAAGGTTTAGGTTTGGGCAAGAATGCTGCCGCTTCACTGATATCCAGAGGGCTTGTAGAGATGCAGAGATTTGGAGAGGTTTATGGAGCTAAGCAAGAGAGTTTTGTCGGACTTAGTGGAGCAGGGGATCTTTTTTTGACTGCTTCATCCACAATGAGCAGAAATTTTCGTGTCGGTCTTGGAATAGCTCAGGGAAAATCTAAAGAAGAGATACTCCTAGAGCTAGGTGAGGTTGCAGAGGGAATAGGTACAACTTACGCTCTGCATAAGATAGCTAAAGCTAAAGATTTATATTTACCTATAGCTAAAGAGGTTTATAAGATGCTTGAGGGTGAAAATCCACATGTCAGTCTAAAAAACTTTCTTGCGAGTTAAATAACTATGATTAAATATAAAGAGCAGTATAAAAAAATAGCAATGGGAGTTGTGATAGGTTCTTTGGTTTTTGCACTATCATTGAGTCTATTTACGACTATACAAGCTTCACTTCTTGGACTTATAGCTTTTTTAGTCACCCTATGGACGAATGAGGGACTGCCTTTGGGTGTGGTTTCTCTCTTGCCTATTATCCTTTTTCCGGCTTTTTCAATACTTACTACGAAAGAGACAACTGTAAACTATGCTCATCCTATTATATTTCTGTTTTTAGGCGGTTTCCTGCTTGCAATTGCGGTTGAAAAAACCAATCTTCACAGATGGATAGCAGATAGGATGTTAGCACTCTTTCCGCCAACGCCAAAGGGTATAATATTCTCTCTTGCTATTACATCAGGGGTTTTAAGTTCAGTTCTTTCTAACACTACGACAACACTTTTACTAATGTCTATTGCTTTGTTTATAACGGATAATATGAGATTAAAGATGAGATTCGCACTAGCTATTGCTTATGGTGCGAGCGTAGGTGGTGTCTTGACTCCTATTGGAACTCCGCCAAATCTTATTCTACTTGGTATTATGCAAGATAAGGCAATGGAACTTATCCCGTTTTTACAGTGGATGTGGATGGTTGCTCCGCTTGTGTTTGTTATGTTTTTTGTGGTCTCTTCACTACTTAGTATTGGTGTAAAAGAGATAGAGATATCTATAAATAGTGAAAAGAAAACTCTTAATTTAGAGCAGAAAAAAGTTCTTTATTTAATTGGCGGACTTGTTTTCCTTCTTTTACTGAATGCTCCAATAAAACCATACTGGAGTGGACTTGGTCTCAGTGAAGCCGGAATTTTACTCGGCATAGGTCTTTTACTTTTTGCACCGCCATTTGGCATACTTGACTGGATGAGCGATAAAGCTAAAGTTCCATTTAGGATTATGTTCTTGTTTGGTGCTGGGTTTAGCATAGCAAAAGCATTTAGTGCTACCGGTTTGGCAGATGAGTTTGCATCTTACCTTATAGTTATGACGCAACTACCTCCTATTTTGATAATTTTTAGCGTAGCAATGCTTATAACTTTTACAACAGAGATAACATCAAATACGGCTCTAATATCTGTAATGCTGCCTGTTATTTATGCAGTAGCCCAACAAACCGGGATTAACGCAACTCTATTTATGATGGTGGCTACTATATGTGCAAGTTATGCTTTTATGCTTCCAATAGCTACACCGCCAAATGCAATTGCTATGAGTAGTGGAGCTGTAACTATAAGGAGTATGGCAAGATATGGAATAGTTTTAAATCTAGTTGGAGTGTTTTTGATTGTAATGATTGCTGAGTTCTTTTGGAAAGGAATCCTTTAAGTGGTATATTGTCTCTACTTTGATAAAATTCCGCCAAATATATAATAAGGTTTAGTATGATAGTTCATATAGTTATGTTTAGATTTAAAGATGAAAACAGGAAGTCAAATATAGAGGAAGTTACTTTAAGGTTAAATGCTTTAGTCGGTTTGATACCAACTCTGAAATCAATGGAAGTCGGTCTGAACTTTACAGATTCAGATAGAGCATTTGATATGTCAATATATTCTACATTTGATACAAAAAGTGATCTGCAGGCTTATGCAGTTCATGAAGAGCATTTAAGAGTTGTTGAGCTTATAAAATCTGTGACATTAGAGTCAAAAGTAGTTGATTATATTAAAGAGGAAAACAAGTAGATGTTGATGAGTATTGTAGCAATATATACTCTGTTTGTAGTAATTACTATATATACAAGTGTTATGCAGATAGGTTATGTAAATCAAGCTAAAAGAGGCAAAGCCATTCTTCTATCTGATTCAGATTTTTTAAAAGCAGGAGATTATAGTGTAGCAAAAGAGAAGATGTCTATAGCTAGCTCGTTTATTGATTATATTCTCTTTATTGTATGGATAGATTTTGGAATAAAATTTTTAGAAAAAAATCTATATTTTCTCACAGAGAATGGAGAAAATGGGGCTCTTATGAATATTGCCGTTGTAATGGGGTTTTTAGTAATAAATTCGATTATTTCTTTGCCGTTTTCATACTATGAGAAGTTTGTGTTAGATGAGAAGTTTGGTTTTAATAAATCAAGTATGGCACAATGGGTAAAAGACGCTCTTATATCATTTGTTATGACACTCTTTTTTGGTTCTTTAGTTGTTTGGGGAATTTACATAATTATCTCTAACCTAACTCTGTGGTGGCTTTGGAGTTTTATATTTATTTTTCTTGTTGTTATACTCATTAATATGCTCTATCCGGCATTTCGTGCTATGTTTTTTGATAAATTGACACCGCTTAAAGATGAGAAATTAGATAGTGAGATAAAAACTTTGATGGATAGGACAGGTTTTGTAAGTTCAGGTGTATTTGTAAGTGATGCCAGCAAAAGAGATGCGAGACTAAATGCTTATTTTGGAGGCTTTGGAAAGGCTAAGAGAGTTGTCCTTTTTGATACTCTTATAGAAAAACTGACAACTAAAGAGCTTCTAGCAGTTTTGGGGCATGAACTTGGACACTTTGCACATGGAGATATATATAAAAATATTGCTTTAGTCGGTGTAATGCTTTTTGCAATGTTTGGAATTTTTGGAAATCTGCCGGATTCTCTTTACTCTGAATTAGGACTATCTCAAGCACCCTATGTAATTATGATTATTCTTATCCTTTTTATGCCTGTTTTGGGCTTTTTAATGATGCCTATTATGGGAATAGTAAGCCGTCATAACGAGTATGAAGCTGACAGAATGGGAAGTGAACTTGGCGGTGCAGGTGGAGAGATAGAACTTGCCAACGCACTTAAAAAGCTTGTGAGCGAAAATAAGAGTTTTCCACTCTCTCACCCTATATATATCTTTTTTCACTATACTCATCCTCCAATTTTACAGAGATTAAAAGAGCTGGGTGTTGATATAGAGGAGATTGATAGAAGTGCTTTAGAGGGTGCATGTCAAGCAAATATATAGTAAAAGATATTTTAAAAAATATCACATTTGCTTTAGAATCATTTATACCAAGAGCATCTAGAGAGGCGCAACTGCTTCTTATGGCTCATCTTAATGTAGATGAGCTTTGGCTTCTTACAAATCAAAACAGTGAAATTCAAGATATTGATAAACTTTTAGATTGGGTAGAGCGAAGAGCTAAAAATGAGCCCTTAGAGTACATAACAAACTCTGTTAGCTTCTACAGCGAAGAGTTTCATATAGCTCCTGGTGCTCTAATTCCTCGTCCAGAAACAGAGCTGTTAATTGATGAAGTAATTAAAAATATCGCTGATGAAAATGCGAAAATAACATTTGCAGAGGTTGGCGTGGGAAGTGGTGTCATATCTATCCTGCTCGCACAAAAATTTCCAAATGCAAAAATCATAGCAGTCGATATATCGCAGAAGGCTATAGAAATTGCCAAGATAAATATACAAAGGTTTGGACTTAATGATAGGGTTGAGTTACGACTTGGTTCACTGCTAGAGCCGATATCAGAACATATAGATTATTTAGTGTCGAATCCCCCATATATAGCGGATGATGAAAAACTGGAGTCAAATCTCTCATATGAGCCGCAGAATGCTCTGTTTGGCGGAGTTGTTGGAGATGAAATTATTAAAAAACTTCTTGATGAAGCCTTAAGTAGAAATATTAACTTTTTTACTTGTGAGATGGGTTATGACCAAAAGGATAAAATACGAAATTATTTAAACTATAAGCAACTGCAATCATTAAAATTTTACAAAGATTTTAGTGATTTTGACAGAGGCTTTACACTGAGGCTGTAACTCTTGAAGAAAAATATTTATATAGATTTTACCTATTTCATTGTACTGGCAGCGACCTTTGGTGCTATTATTGTTTTGGGCGCAGTTGTTGCTCCTACTATTTTTCATACAGATGAGATATTACATGCAGTTGTTCTGGATAAATATAGTGCCGGAACTATTATGGGTGAAGTTTTTCGTAAGTTCAGTTATTGGATATATTTTTTGGCATTTTTTGTTTTGGTCTATGAATTAATTAAATATAAAATGGGACAGAGAGATGCGGTGATATTTGGAAGCTCTGTAACGGTTGTCTTCTCTTCGCTTATGTTTAGTGCAGTATATTCACCCAAAATAATATCAATGCAGCAGTTGGGTGTAGAAGCTACACAAAGTGATACCTTTCAAAATGTTCATATAGCAAGCGAGCTTGATTTTAAGATTTTAGCCCTTGCGCTGCTTGTTCTATTTGTACGAAGATTGATGCTTCTAAAAGTATCATAAAGATTAGTTTAACTCATAATTAACACTTTTTAGATAATATTTAGGTTACTCTCTAAAATGGATTATCTATTATGTATATAAGTAAAATACTGTTTTTTATTGCTATTGTCTCACTTACACTACTAAATGCAAATAGTGATTTCTCTCAAGCTAAAAAACTAAAACAAATATACCCAATGGGTAAAAAAATCTATCTTAAAAAATGTTCTAAAATCGATGTGTCAAACTTTAAAAGTTATGATATTCTAAAATCAGAGATAGTAAAACAAAGATTGTGTGAACCTCTTGACAATAGATATTTAGAAGCACTCTCAATATATTTATGGGAAGTAAAAAAAGCAGAACAAACTAAAATCCCTGAACAAAAAATAGAGATAAAAAAAGATGAAAAATGTCCGGTATGCGGAATGTTTGTTTATAAGTATCCAAAATGGGCTTCGCAGATATTTTACAAAGATCATCACCTCTCATTTGATGGTGTAAAAGATATGATGAAGTATTTTTTTAAGCATAATAGTAATATTTCTAAAATCTTAGTTACCGATTACTACTCTCAAAAAGTAATTGATGCATTTGAGGCTTATTTTGTAGTAGGCAGTGACGTTCCTGGTCCAATGGGAGATGAACTTATACCTTTTAAGAGCGAGAGTGAAGCAAAAGCATTTAGCATGGATCACAAGGGTATTAAAGTTCTGAAGTTTAAAGATATTAAAAGAGAAGAAGTGTACAAATAGGATGAATGAAAAAAGTAAATCACTTTTGTACATTTTTCTAACTCTTATGCTGCTTTTGTTTGTTGAGGGCATATATATACAATCTACTAAGAGTCTTGAGAGTGAGACCTTAGATTCGAAAGTGGCTTTTGTTAATCTTACGGGACTTCCGGATTTAGCAATTTCAACAGAAGCAACATATGTTAGACACAGAAGTGTGAGTGACCTCTTCTCAATATATAAAGATGATGGAACTCTGAGAGAATATTTTCCATCAACTTATGTTTATACTTACTCTCATCTTATGAATAAAAAGAGTTTAGATGAAAAATAGATTAAAGAAGTTTGGTGTAAATGTTTATATTATGGAGTATGCTATTAACTCCCTTCTTAGACAGAAGTACAAAAGTCTATTTATTACTATAGTTTTAACTGCTCTTATATTTTTACTAGCATCTATATTTTTTATAACAAACTCCATAAAGTATGAGTTACAAAGTACGGTAGACTCCCTTCCTGAGATTATAGTTCAAAAGATTAAAGCAGGACGACATTACGATATAGACACTAATGATATAGATAATATTTTAGAAATCAGCGGCGTAAGCAGTGCTGTTGCTCGGGTTTGGGGGTACTATTACTTTGAAAATGCAGGTGTTAATTTTACCATTGTAGGTATAGATGAATTTGAGCAGCAGTATAAAAATACTCTTGCTCGCATTGCTGAGACTTTGGACTTTAGTAATACTTCATCAATGGTGCTTGGAGCAGGTGTTAAAAAGAGTATGAATAAGAGTTACTACAAAGAGTATTTTAACTTTATTAAGCCGGATGGAACTCTAAAGAGAGTTTATATTTCAGGGGTGTTTCATGGTGATACAGAGCTAGAGTCAAATGATATGATAGTAATGAGTAAGAGTAGTGCCAGAGAAATTTTTGATATGGATGAGAGTAAAGCAACTGATATAGTAGTTAAAGTTGCAAATGTAGATGAGATTCAAACAGTAGCTTCAAAAATAAAATTTTTATATCCAGAGAGCAGGATAATAACGAAGAATGATCTAAAAATCAGTTATCAAAATATTTTTGATTATAAAAGCGGTGTTTTTTTGGCACTGTTTGTCGTTTCACTTTTTACGTTCTTTATTATAATATATGATAAAGCAAGTGGACTCAGCAGTGAGGAAAAAAGAGAAATAGGGATATTAAAAGCAATCGGTTGGAGGGTTGATGATGTTTTAAAAGAGAAGTTTTATGAGGGCTTTATTATCTCACTCTTTGCATATCTTCTGGGTATTGTACTAGCCTTGGCCTTTGTGTATATCTTTAAAGCGCCGCTGTTACAAAATATTTTTACAGGATATTCTCAGCTGAAAACATCATTTGAACTACCTTTTGTTCTTGATATTCAGACATTAGCACTTATCTTTTTTCTAACTATTCCTATATATATAGCAGCGACAATAATCCCTTCATGGAGAAGTTCTACTCTAGAGGCTGACGAGGTCATAAAATAATGATAGAACTGAAGAATATAAAAAAAATATATGAACTTGGCAAAAACAATATAGTTACAGCACTCGATAATATAAACCTAAACATAACAGAGGGTGAGTTAGTTATATTAAAAGGAGTGAGCGGAAGTGGAAAGAGCAGTATACTCTCGCTGATTGCAGCTCTTAGCAAACCCAGCAGCGGAGAAGTTCTGGTTGATACAGAAAGAGTGTCCAAACTTCCAGATAACTTTGCATCTGACTTTAGACGAGATAAAATCGGTTTTATATTTCAAAAATATAACCTAATTGGCACGATGAGTGTTAAAGAGAATATTATACTGCCGCTTGTTCCAATGAATTTAGATGAAGAGGAGATAGAGAATAAGCTTCAAAGAGTATTGAATATGTTTCATATCGGACATAAAAAAGATCAGCTTGTTAGAAACTTGTCCGGTGGTGAACAGCAGAGAGTAGCTATTGCAAGAGCTAGTATAAACAATCCAAAGATTATTTTAGCGGATGAGCCTACAGCAAATTTAGACGAGAAACTATCTCTTCATTTTATTGATATCATAAAGGAGTTGAAATCGGAGGGTAAGAGTATAATTATAGCTACCCATGACCCTCTTTTCTTTGGTCTTGACATTGTGGATAGAGAGATAGAGATACATAAAGGAAAAGTCTTTTAATGATGCTGATGCCTGAAGTATTGACCATACTTATTCTAAATTTTATATTTGCACTCTTTGCCATTGCTGCTTTTGTGTTAAGTGTTAAGATATATTTTAACTGGAATTCAAACTCTACCTCCCAAACTCAATACTCCCTTGAAAAAAAGAGCTTTTTAGCTGCTACTATTATAAAATATATTTTTGCTATTAAAGTTCCTCTGTTTATATTTTTTATTTTTACTCTAGATAAGATATCAAATCTATTAACCGGTGCCATGTGTGCAGCTGGAGTTGTCGATGCTACGCAGGAAGGCACATACTTAATTGTATTGAAAATAATCAATATTTATCTATTTTCACTCTGGTTAAAACTTCACAGTGAGGATATGAAAGAGAGGAATCAGCCATATACAAAATTAAAGTTTGGATTTTTTATAGTTCTATTCTTTCTTCTTATAATTGAGCTTATTTTAGAGGGTTTTATGTTTAGTTCTATAGAGATAGATAAGATGCTTAGCTGCTGTGGAACTATTTATTCAAGCTCTGCGATTTCTAATATATCTACTATCTTTTCATTTAACAACACTACAATTCTGTCTCTCTTTTATGGAAATTATTTATTGATTGCTGTTTTTTACTTTTTAAAAAATAGATATCTTTTTGCCCTATCAAATTTAATCTTTATAGTTGTGTCTCTTGTGACCCTAATAGTGTTTTTTGGGACATATATATATGAACTTCCTTCACATCATTGTCCATTCTGCTTTTTGCAGAGTGATTATAACTATATTGGATATATAATTTATTTGACACTTTTTTTAGGGACATTTTATGGTCTTGTTATAGGTATTATTAGAGAATCAGAAAAAAATTATTATATATCAATGCTTTTCAACTCCTTTTATGTTATATTTTTAACATTAATTACGATAATATACTACATTAAAAATGGTGTTTGGCTTTAGATAAGAGGATGTAAATATGGTTAAATTTTTTTATTTGTTTGTTTCATTATTGGCTTTTGGATTTTTAGGTTGTCAAGAAAAAATTAATCAGAAGAGTTCTAAAATAGAATGGGATCAAGATATGTGCTCCCGCTGTGTTATGGTTATAAGTGACAAAAAACATGCAGTCTTACTTAAAGACCCAACTACTAAAGTTGTATATAAATTTGATGACATCGGCTGTATGGCTCTTTGGTTTAAAGAGGAGAAGATAGAGTTTAAAGATAGTGTTGTGATTTTGATAACAGATTCTGAATCAGGAGAGTGGATAGATGCAAGAAAGGCATTTTATACAACCGGAAATACAACACCAATGGCATTTGGGTTTAATGCGTATAAATTAAAAGAATCTATTAAAGATGCTAAAGAAATTTTAACTTATTCTGATGTATTACAAAGAATAAAATGAAAGAGCACTTAAAAAACATAGTTCTTTTCAAGAATATAGATGAAGATACTATTAATAAAATAGAAGCTTTTACAACAGAACACAAAGTTTCTAAAGATAGTATAGTTTTTTATGAGGGTGATGAGTCAAAGTATTTGTACCTTTTATCAAAGGGGGTTATTAAACTCTATAAGACTTCATCGCATCATAAAGAGATTGTACTAAAGTATTTTCATGAAAACGAGCTCATAGGTGAAGTCGCAAATTTTGAAGAGATCCCATATCCGGCGACAGCAAAAGCATATAGCGATGTAGAAGTTTTAAAAGTAGATTTCCAAAAGTTAAAAGAGATTATTATCTCAAATCCAAATATGGCCTTTAATATTCAGACATCATTGATAAAAAAGATTAAAAATCTTGAAAATATTATATCTACTAATTTAGTTTTAGATTCAAGAGAGAGAGTTGCAAAATATATACATAATAACGCAGATGTTTTTTTTGAGACAAAAAATATAGAGATTGCAGAGATACTCGGTGTTTCTCCGGAAACACTCTCTAGAATTTTAAAGTTTTTTAAAGACCATGACATTATCAATGTAAAGACTAAGTTTATAGATAAAGAGGCCTTAGTCGAATTTTATGAGTAGAGAAAAAAGCAATACATTTGTAGAGTTGGTTCACCCCGGTGGAGAGGGCTTTTTTTAAGAGGAGATAGAGCTATTTAGTCTTGTTGTTGTCTCATATAAGATGGTATATCAAGGTGATTAGCATCAAGGTCTCCACCAACAACCAATCTTGGACGAATTTTTGCTACAGGTGTTTGAGAGTCACTTACAAAATCTTCGTTATTTGTCCCAGAGTTCAAATCTTTTTCAAAACCGGTTGCTATAATAGTTATCTTAACGTAATTCTCAGGAAGTGTATCATCAGTAGATGTACCAAAAATCACATCTGCGTCTTCATGTGCACTCTCTTGAACTACAATCATAGCCTCAGAGGTCTCTATCATAGGGAAGTTTGGATGCATATGAAAATGTACAAGAACACCCATCGCTCCATTTATTGATATATTATCAAGAAGAGGAGATTCTATAGCTGCCTTGATTGCCTCATAAGCTGCATTTTCACCCTCATGCTCACCGACACCCATAAGTGCCATTCCTTTATGACTCATTACTGTTTTTAAGTCAGCAAAGTCAAGATTGATATCATTATCACCGTTAGATAAGATTACACCTGCCGTTCCGCTAACAGCCTGAGCTAAAACACCATCAACAATTTTAAAACTGTCTTTAATACCAAGTTTTCTGTCTATTATAGAGAGCAATTTGTCATTTGGAATTACTACAATAGAGTCACTCTCTTTTTTAAGCTCTTCAAGACCGGCTTTTGCAAGCTTAAGTCTTTTTGGTGCTTCAAACATAAAAGGTTTAGTAACAATAGAGATAGTCAGTGCATCTACCTCTTTTGCGATTTTTGCAACAACAGGAGCAGCACCGGTTCCAGTTCCACCTCCAAGACCTGCAGAGATGAATACTATATCAGCACCTTCTAGAGCACTCTTGATATCATCATAGTTCTCAATAGCAGACTCTTTGCCTATTTCCGGTTTCATACCAGCGCCAAGACCCTTAGTCAATTTTGAACCAATCTGAATAGAAGTTATCCCTTCGTTGTCCTGCAAAGCTTGAGCATCAGTGTTTACCATAATAAGTTCGATGCCTGTAACACCCTCTTTAATCATATGACCAATCATGTTACCGCCACCGCCGCCAACACCGACAGCTACAATTCTTGCCCCACTCATGCTACTTGCTTCTTCTATTAAAAACGGTTCCATAGTCTCTCTCCTATTATTTAATCTTATATAAACTGAACAAGTCCAGATTATATTCAGTCACTCGTGTGTTCTGTGCCATTTCAAAGCACAGAATAAAAGATACGCCTTTGGCGAAAAAAGTCATATTCATTCCTTTAAAATAACTGGGTAGCCCAGTTCCAAAATTTACTAAACATACCGGCTTCATCACTCTTTTTCTCTTTTTTTGATGTTAGAGTAACCATTCTCTCTTTCTCTTCATAATCGAGTGATGTAGGTGTAGGTATGCTCTCCTCATCAGTAAGGTTTATGTTAGTTTGTTCAGCCGGTATTTCGTTTGAATGTCTTACTCTTTTATTTACATCTATCTCATATTGGGTATATGAAGATGCAGCATACATAACAAGACCAATTGCGCTTGAGTATTCAGCTGAACGCAGATTGTCAAAGAGCCCATCCATCTCTTTAGGTTTTGCGATACGAACAGGTATGGAACCGAAAGTTGCTACAGCTAACTCTCTTAAGCCTTCCATTTGAGAAAATCCACCGGTTAAAACTATGCCGGCACCTATTTTATCTCTTAAGCCGCTGTTTTCAATAAACTGAGCTAGTATCATCAGAGTCTCTTCAACTCTTGCATAGATGACATTATGAACCACTTCCAGAGATACTTCATGGGTCGTATTTTCATCACCGATTATAGGAAGTTCTATTAAATCGCTACTTGGAGTTAGTAGTGATCCATAGTTTAATTTTACATTATCTGCAATGTTTAGCGGTGTGTGAAGAGCCATTGATAAGTCACTCGTTACATGATTAGAACCAACTCCAAGAAAGTCGTTATATCTAATAGAATTACCGGCATGAATAGTGATATTACTGCTGTTACCACCCATGTCTATGATTGCTACTCCTAACTCTTTTTCATCATCATTTAAAGTAGCTATGGATGAAGCATAACCTGTTAGAACAACATTTTCAACCTCTACACCGGCACCGTGAACAGCTTTTTTAAGATTGTTTAGGTTTGATTTTTGAGTTGTAATTATATGAGTATCAACCTCAAGTCTTGACGCATTCATTCCAAGCGGATCTTCTATATAGTCTTGGTCATCTACTTTAAAGTTAAAAGGAAGAGCATGTAAAACGTCATATTCATTTGGTATGTTGGCATTATAAAGAGATGTCTGCATAACTCTCTCTATCTCTTTGAAACTCACTTCTTTGTTTTGGATATTTACAATCCCGTTTGAGTTTAAACTTTTTGTGTATGCTCCTGAGATGGAGACAATAGCAGTTTTAACATCACTGCCTGAGACTCTTTTAGCATCATTAAGAGCAGATTTGATAGATTTTGAAGCAAGTTCTATATTTGTAATGCTTCCTTTTTTAAGGCCTTGAGCCTTAGAAATTCCGGCACCTGTAATAGCTATGGAATTATCATCAGCTATTTCAGCAATAATTGCACATATTTTTGTCGAACCAATATCTATGGCTAAAACAGTTCTACTCAACTTAGAGTCCTTGAATGAAAATCTCTGTTTTGTACTTGTTTTGTAGCTTTTTAATCAAGCCCTCATTGAACATAGCACTCTTTAATCTGACAATCGGATTGTCCTGATTAGTGTTAGTGTTATTAAGCAGTTTTTGTTCCAAGATATGATACATAACTGCATTCCCATTCTCTAGTATAACAAACCCACTCTTGTTTTGTGTAGTAAATAGAGCATTTAGAAATTCATCTGCTTCTTTATTACTCAAATCTGTTAGTTTACTAGAACTATTGCCTGTTATAAAATCGGTTATTTTACCTTTAAATGTAGCAAATGAGTTTTTTGCCAACTCTTCTGTCTTAGATCTCTTTTGCTTATCAATGTACATAGGTAGAACTTCACTCTTTGCATCTTTGTAACTTTTTGCCTCTGCTTGATGTATTTTGACAAGCTCAAAAGTAAAGAAATCTTCCTTAACCATAACAGGTTTGGAAAATGGAGATAAAAGTGTTAGTTTTGATATTGCCTTAATAACATCTTCATTATAAGGGTTATTCATAGCGGATATATTTGCATTTTGTATTTCTACACCTTTAAGTGTTCCTTTTTTATACGCTATATATGCTCTTAAAGCTTCTCTTTTTGTATCTTTAGTGTTGAGCTCATCTATAATCTTAGCTCTTGCTGCATCTTGTGGTTGTATCTTCCCCTCTTTATCTTTAAAGTGGGTTTTGTTATCATTATAATATTCACTGATTTTTGCATCATCAAACTTTTTAGATAGCTTTTCCTGTTTAATAAACCTGATTTCATAACTAACTTCAGTCATAAACTTATTTTGCATTTTTTCCCAAAACGGTTTTAAGAATTTATCAGATGTGTCTATGTTTATCTGTTTTGTATCTAGAACTTTATACTCAATTTTATCAGCAATATTCATAACTGTGTCTAATATTTTCAGCTCACTCTTTTTTGCTTCAACAGGCAGGAGCTTAAGTGTTTTTTTGATTAAGAGCTCTTTTTTAGTATCTGCTTCGTACTCTTTAAGAGTTAAGTTGTTTCTTGAGAGAAGTTGTTTATATATCTCTTTATCAAAAACACCATCTTTAAAAAAGTATTCTTGTTTTTTTATTTCTGCTAGCAACTCTTTATCACTTACTTGCAAATCATAAGAGTGAGCAAGGTTTAGCACAAGAGCTTGTTGTGTTAACTGTTGTAAAGCTTGAGCTTTAAGACCAAAGCTTTTTGCCTTCTCTTCATCGAAGTTTCCTTGAAACATCTGACTATATTGACTATAAAGGTTAGAGTAATTTTTTTGAAGCTCACCCATGGTTATCTCAACACTGCCAACTTTAGCAACTGCTCCGGCCTTATCTCCATAATTATATTGTCCCCAACCGACAAAACCTGCTCCAACGAAAGCAATTGTTGAAATCCAAATAGTAATTATTAAATATTTTTTATGTCTTTGCATCCATGTAATCATCTAGTTTATGACCTTATCTATGATTTTTTTGTAATTCTATGTAAATTCGTATTAAACCTTGATAAAGTAAGCTTAAAGTTTATAAGAAGAGCTGAACTCCCTTTGTTAAGAGAATTATAAAATAAAAGATAGTAGAATCTATAAAGCAGAGCTAAAAAAGGATATATTGTGAAAACTGTAAATAAATATGAAAATATAACAAAAGAGTTACCAAAATTGCCAACAGTGTTACTAAATACAATTCAAGCAGATATTTTAGAGATAAAAAGAGTTGATCAGACTTGTGAAAAATATCTTGAAGCGTGCTCTAAAATACCTAAGTTTAAAAATGCACGTTATGTTGTTTACTCAAAATTTATAGAAAAAAGTAATCATCAATGTGAAAAGTTTATATTTCTAAATAAAGAGGGGGAGGAGCTTTGTGATGTAAGTGGAGCGCAAATGGATCTCTATGGACTCCTTGCATGTACAAGTCTTCATTTTAGTCCGGAGTACGAAGCTTCTGCTTCTAAAGAGTAAGTTAGTGATTGAAATAGCCACCTCCTCTTATAACATAGATAAAATATGAATAACTTAGAATTAAAAAATAGAGACTTGGATGTTTTATGGCATCCATGTACTCAAATGAAAGATCACGAAACCCTCCCGCTTATACCAATAAAAAAAGCTTACGGGGTCTATTTAGAAGATTTTGAGGGAAAGAAGTTTATTGACGCTGTAAGTAGCTGGTGGGTAAATATATTTGGTCATACTAACAGTTACATAAACGAAAAAATAAAAGAGCAGTTAGATACTCTTGAGCATGTAATACTTGCAGGTTTTACACATGAACAAGTCGTAATATTATCTGAACGCTTAGTAAAATTAACGCCGGATGGACTTGAGAAGTGTTTCTATGCAGATAATGGCTCAAGCGCTGTTGAAGTAGCACTTAAAATGAGTTTTCATGCACATAAAAATGATGGAAAAAAGAAAAAAGTTTTTGTCTCATTAACTAACTCGTATCATGGTGAGACAATCGGTGCCTTGAGTGTCGGTGATGTAGAGCTATACAAAGATACATATGCACCGCTTTTAATAGAAACAGTACAGACCCCTGTTCCTAAAGATATGAGTATAGAGTCTGCAAAAGAAGCAGCGTATGAGTTTGAAGAGTTGTGTAAAAAAAGAGCAGATGATATAAGCGCGATAATCTTAGAACCGCTTGTTCAAGGTGCAGGATATATGCATATGTATCACCAAGAGTTTTTGGTTCTTGTGCGTGATATTTGCAATAGATATGATATTCATCTTATAGCTGATGAAGTTATGGTCGGATTTGGCAGAACTGGAGAGCTGTTCGCATGTCAAAAGGCTGAGATAACACCTGATTTCATTGTTCTCTCAAAGGGCTTGACCGGCGGTTATTTGCCGCTATCAGTTGTACTTACAACAAATGAAATATATGCAAAGTTTTATTGTGACTATAATGAGCACAAAGCATTTCTTCACTCTCACTCTTATACCGGCAATGCACTCGCCTGTGCTGCTGCAAATGCTACTCTTGATATTTTTGAGAGAGATGATGTTATAGAGAAGAACAGAATAACTGCTAAGTATATGAGTGATAGATTACTAAAATTTAAAGATTTAGAAAATGTTGCTTCAATCAGACAGACCGGGATGATTTGTGCTGTTGAATTAAAAGGTTATACATCCGAGCAGAGAATAGGGCTGAAAGTGTATCAATATGGGTTGGACAACGGAGTACTACTGCGTCCTTTGGGACATATAGTCTACTTCATGCCTCCATATACTATAACAAATGAAGAGATAGACAAGATGATGGATACTGCTTATGAGGCAATAAAGCTTTTATAGCAATCTCATAGGAAGATTGTAGTTTGTATCAAAATTTATTTTATATCAGGAGAGAATGAAATTTTCTAGTCAAAGGCTGAATCATTCTTTGTGTTGTCAAGAAGCAGAAGTCTACAGCTCTTCTCTAAAATTGAGATTTTTTTTGCCATCTCATGAATGTCTCTGTTAAAGGTGTAAACCCCATAGCCGCGAATAACCATAATATCGGTTCTCTTACTTTGAAAATAGTACGCAATTTCACTGCTTGCTCTTTCATACCAATTCTCAAACTGCTTAGGGTCTATTATCTCAATAGAGCCTATCTCTTTATATCCAAAGTAATCTCTTGGAGTAATTATGTTGTGCTCGAGAGAGTAAGCAGTTGTAAAGGGGGGCATGCTAAAACAGATAAATTTTGCGTCAGACATCTGAGAGTAAATACTATGGTGTATAGTTGCATCAATACTTGCTTGATTCCATCTATAATCTTTTTTAAAATAGAGTTCTATTAGATTGTCATTGTCTATCGCATCAAAAACAGCTTCTTTGGTATTTATAATAAACCTATTTGACTCTGTTTTAGCCGATAAAGAACCATGATATATGCCAAAAAAGTCTTTTCTGAACATAGATAAGGCAAGAGTTGACAATTTATTTTTTAGAACTTCTCTATTCATTCAATCCTCACCTATCTCTTAGTCATTGTAGTGTAGCATAAATTCTCTTTAGTGAAACCAGCTTTTCATCTTGTCTATTGCTGAATCCAAGACACTCTCATGAGGTTTAGACTCTATCCCAAATGACTCTTGGAGTTTATTTATAAGCTCTTTTTGTTCATCATTGAGCTTTTTTGGATATGTAATATTTACCTGTGCGATTAAGTTGCCTTTGCCATGACCGTGAACATCTTCTATACCTTCATCTCTAAAGGTAAAGTGCTGTTTGTCTTTTGTGCCGATATCAAGCTTTAACTCTAATTCACCTGTAAGTGAGGGAATAGTTAAAGTCTCCCCTGAGACTGCTTGTGTGAAGAATATTGGAATAGCGATATAAACATCATTCCCTTCTCTTTGAAAATGTTTGTCAGGTTTTACGTTGAAAGTGACATACAAATCGCCTCTTGTGCCACGCTTGCCAATATTTCCTTCGCCAGAGACCCTCAATCTATTTCCGTTATCTATTCCTTTAGGAATTTTAATGCTGAGGTTTCCTCTCTCTTCATGGTAACCATTTCCATCACAGCTATCACATGGTGCTGATGGTGCACTCCCCGTTCCGTTACATACCGGACAGGTCTGGGAGAAAGTCATAAAACCCTGTTTCATAAAGATTTGACCTTGACCTTTACACTGAGTACATGTTGATAGTTTACCATCTTTGGCACCGGTGCTTTTACAGCTTTTACAGGAGTCTTTGTATGTGTACTCAATATCTTTTTCACATCCAAATATAGCCTCATTGAAGCTAATATTCATATCAACATTCATATCAAGAGGATATTTTTCCATATCTGCCGGGTTTTGGCGACGAGTGCCTCCACCGCCGAAACCGCTAAACATCTCTTCAAACATTGATCCTAAGTCATCAAAGCCACCTGATGAACGACCGCCGCCCATGCCTTGAAGACCCTCTTTGCCATAACGGTCATACATGCCTCTTTGCTTGTCATCACTTAAACATTGATAAGCTTCATTACAGAGTTTGAACTTGTGTTCAGCTTCTGTATCACCGGGATTTTTGTCCGGATGGTAAGTTTTAGCCATCTTTCTATATGCTTTTTTTATTGTTGTTTTATCTGCGTTTTGTGAAACTTCTAATATTTCGTAATAGCTTAAATCTTGCATATTATTTTAATATCCTACATCTAAATTTTTTTGCAATTATATCGTTTTAAATTTAATATATGTATAATGTGTTAATGAAATATAATTTACTGATTTTAATTTTTTTAATACTCTTTGTCGGTTGTTCAAAAAATCCACAGGTAATATTCTCAAATATGCCTAAAACAAAGCTTGTTAGAGGTGACTTTTATGATTTGCCACACTGGGAAGATGAGAATTATCAAGATGCTTTAAACTCTTTTATACAGAGCTGTAAGAGCAGTAAAACAAAAAAAATCTATAAAGAGTTGTGCCGTGATGCTCTCAAAAGTTCAGAACCTAAGAATTTTTTAACAAGTGAGTTCGTTCCGTATGAGATTATTACTCAAAGCAGTGAAGAAGATGGTTTGCTTACAGGTTACTATGAACCACAGTTAAGAGGTTCTTTAACAAAAAAAGAGCCGTTTATCTACCCTCTGTATAAAACACCAAATGATCTGGTAGTTGTAGATTTGGCAGATGAGTATCCGGAGCTTAAGGCTTATAGATTAAGAGGTCGCATAGATAATGGGAGAGTTGTTCCATATTATGAAAGAGAAGAAGCCAACAGTAAACATTTGGATGCGGAGATTATCTGTTATACAGATTCAAAAATAGATCTCTTTTTTTTAGAGGTTCAGGGTTCAGGTAGAGTTACTCTTGACAATGGAGAAACAATATTTGTTGGTTACGATAATCAAAACGGGTATAAATATAAGTCGATTGGAAAATATTTAGTGAGTATTGGTGAGATACCCCTGGAGAAAATATCACTGCAAAGTATTAGAAAATGGTTTAAAGAGAATCCGTTGAGGGTTGATGAAGTATTGAATTATAATAAAGCAATGGTGTTTTTCAGACAAAAGAAAAGTGCTGCAAGCGGTTCAATGGGAGTGCCACTTACGCCAAAGCGTTCAATAGCAGTAGATAGAAGCTATATTCCGCTTGGGACTATGCTATATTTGAGTGCTCAGATGAGAGATAAAAACTTAAACAGAATTGTAATGGCCCAAGATACGGGTGGAGCTATAAAAGGGGATGTAAGAGCAGATATGTTTTGCGGTTACGGACAAGATGCCAGAGAGATGGCCGGAATATTAAAAGCACCACTAAAATTGTGGGTACTCCTACCAAAGAAGGAATTATAATGATTATTCTCGCCAAAGGCGAAGCTTTTATTTTGTGCTTTGAAATTCCACAGAACACACGAGTGAATGAAGATGATTTGGACTTGTTCAAATCATGTGAGACATATATATGAACGGTTCGCTAGATAAATTTAATAAACTTGTAGATGTACTGCAGGAGCTTCCTACCATAGGAAAAAAATCAGCTACAAGACTGGCGTATCACATGCTTATGAAGGATAGTTTTGTCGGTATGAAAATTTCTCATGCAATCGAAGAGGCTTTAGGGTGTTTGAAGCAGTGCAACTCCTGTGGTGGAATGAGTGAAGATGATTTATGCTTTATATGCTGTGATGAAAGAAGGGATCAGACACTCTTATGTATAGTCGAGAACGCAAAAGATATACTGCTTCTGGAAGAGAATGGGCTTTTTGACGGCAGATATTTTGTTTTAGGCTCAATAGAGGAACTAAACTTGCATACTCTTGAAAAATTAATTAGTTCAGGTGTTAAAGAAGTGCTTTTCGCATTGACACCTTCTATTGCAAATGATGCAGTAATCTTATATATTGAAGATAAATTAAGTAATTTTAATATAAACTACTCCAAAATTGCTCAAGGTGTCCCAACCGGAGTAAGTTTGGAAAATATAGATTTATTGTCTTTAACGAGAGCGTTAGAAGATAGAGTAAAGGTGTAGAGTTGAGGTTAGTAGGTTCTATTTTTATGATACTTATAGTTATTAGTTTTAATGGATGTAGCTCAAAAAACGTTGATATTCCAAATGAAAAAGTTAATTACGAAAAAGAAAAAAATGGTGAGATCATTAATGGTGAACTTGATGAGTTTACAGATGAGTTTGAAGAACAAGAGGTTTATGATCCGTTTAATAGCTATAACAGAGCAATGACGACATTTAATGATGGTGCGTATGAATATGTTTTTAAACCAGTTTCAAAAGCTTATAAAGCAGTGCTGTACGAAGAGATTAGAGAGAGTATACAGAAATTTTTTCGTAATCTTTATTACCCTATGCGATTGGTAAATAATGTTTTACAAGGAAAGTTTTATAATGCTTCTGAAGAGACAGGAAGATTTGTTATAAACAGTACAATCGGTATTGCAGGACTGTTTGATCCTGCAAAAAGTAAATTTCAACTTGAAGCACATAACGAGGATTTTGGTCAAACACTTGGATTCTACGGTGTCCGAAGTGGTCCGCATATTGTTTTACCGCTACTTGGACCATCAAATCTAAGAGATGCTCTGAGCCTCTATCCGGACTCATTAGTAAGTCCGGTTGATTACAGACAGAGAAGTTACTGGACTTTAACAGATACATGGAACGAGTATGTTGCTGCGAAATCAATAGAAAAGATAAACAATACTTCTCTCGATATAGATGGTTATGATAAATTAAAAAAAGATGCAGTTGACCTGTACCCGTACTTAAGAGATGTGTATGAGCAGTATAGAGATAATCAAATTAAGGAGTAGATTGTAATGAGAAAAATATTTAAAAAGATAATATTATTATGTGCCGTATTAGTTTTTTCACAAAGTTTGGCAGCAGATGAACAGATAGAGTTGAAGCAACATTTTTTAAAAAAAATAGATGAAGTTATTTTAATAGTTGAAGATAAGAGTCTATCTAAAGGTGACAGAAATAGTAATATCATAAAGTCTTTGACTCCAATGTTCGATTTTAAACTGATGGCCAAGCTTAGCCTGGGTAAAACTTGGAGACACTTAGCAAAGAGAGATAGAGAGAAATTTGCAGAGCTTTATGTTGAGCGAATGAAACAATCATACTCTTCAAAAATAGATGCTTATGAGGATGAAAAGGTTGAAGTTAAAAATGTAACGCAGCCAAAAAGAAATAGAATAGTTTTAATAACTGATCTTGTGGGAAAAAAAGAGAAACTAGAGATAGTATATAAATTTTTTAAGCCAAAAAAGAGAAAGAGTAATAAAGATAGTTGGCTCATTTATGATGTAGAGATTTTAGGTGTAAGTATTCTTAAAACCGATATAGCACAATTCAAAGAGTTTTTACAAACAAAAAACATATCAGAGCTTATGGATATTTTGGCTAAAAAATCGTAAATGAATATGTTAAAAACATTATATAAAAACTATCTTTTAAAATATCCAAAACTAATTTTATCCATTATGGCTGTTTTTGTAGTTGTAATGGCTCTTTTTGCACTTAAACTAGAGATAGATGCCAGTGCTGAAACACTTCTTCTTGAAGATGATAAAGATCTGCAATATACAAGAGAAGTTTTAAAACGTTTTCAGGCATCAGATTTTTTGGTCGTTACCTATAGTGTAGAAGATAATCTCTTAAGTGAAGAAAATATTAATAATATTAAAGCCTTGAGTTCACAAATAAAAACCCTTAAAATAGTAGAGTCTATAAACTCAATAGTTAATGTTCCTCTTCTGCAGTCACCTCCAAGACCAATTAAAGAGTTGTTAAAAGATATACCAACACTTCAATCTCCAAATATGGACAAAGCTTTGGCAAAGAGTGAGTTCTTAACCAGTGCAGTATACAAAGATAACTTGGTAAGTCCTGATTTTAAAACTACGGCACTCTCTGTAAACCTAAAAAGAGATGAGAAATATTTTAATCTCATAGACAGTAGAGATGAATATGTAAAATTAAAGAAGCAGAGACCTTTGAGTAAAGAGGAAAAGGTCAGCTATAAGAATGCTTCGTCCAAACTAAAAAAGTATAGGGATATTTTAAGAGAACAGAACCATCAATCAATAGTCAAAATAAGAGGTATATTAAAAAACTTTGAGTTAAAGCACGAAAAAGTCAAACTTCATCTAGGTGGAGTTGATATGATCGCCGATGATATGGTAGAGTTTGTAAAGTATGATTTAAAAACTTTTGGCTTACTTATTATTGGACTCTTGATAGCTGTCTTATATGTACTTCTTAAAAAAATTCAATGGGTTGTAATAGCTCTATTCATATGTACAGTTTCTCTTGCTGTAACAAGTGGACTTTTAGGTCTTTTTGGTTGGGAAATCACAATAGTGTCATCAAATTTTGTATCTCTTCAGTTGATAATGAACATGTCATTAGTAGTGCATCTGATTATAAAATATAAAGAGCTCTACTTTGAGAATCCGAATGAGTCACAAAGAGACTTAGCCCTAAACACAGTTGTGTCTATGGCAAAACCGTCATTTTTTGTAGTTATTACCACTATTGCAGGGTTTAGCTCTTTGGTATTTAGCAGTATCTTGCCGGTAATAAACTTTGGCTGGATGATGAGTACCGGAATTATTGTGTCGCTATTGATGACTTTTATTCTATTTCCGATTGTACTACTGTTTTTTAATAAAAAAGAGGTAGTAAGTTCTATTAAAAACAGGACTCCCTTTACAGCTAAAATAGCACATGTAGCATATAACTACAAAAAAACTATCTTAGTTATGACAGCTTTAGTCGCAATCTTCTCTATCTCAGGAGCTACCAAGCTTAGAGTTGAAAATAGTTTTATTGACTACTTTAAGCAAGAGACGCAGATATATCAGGGAATGGCGCTAATAGATAAAAAGCTCGGCGGGACAACACCTCTTGATGTTGTCTTAATATTTAAAGAGCATAGTGATGAAGTAAAATCTGTAAAGCTTGTTCAAGAGAGTGCTGATGAGGAACTAGATGAATTTGCAGATGAATTTGCCCAAAGTGAGAGTGATAAAGAGCAGTACTGGTTTACTCAAGCTAAGATGCAAAAGATAAAAGAGGTTCATGATTACCTAGATTCGCTAGAGCCGGTAGGGAAAGTGCTCTCATTAGCTACGATGGGGGAAGTGCTTAAAGTTTTAAATGAAGGCAAAGAGGCAGATAGTTTAACTTTGGCACTTATATATAAAGAGTTGCCGTTAAAGTATAGAAAAATTGTTTTATCTCCATATATAGACATAGAGAATAACCAAGTACGCATAACTGCAAGAATTATTGATTCTATGCCAAATCTGCAAAGAGATAAGTTAATTAAAAAAATTAATCATGACTTAAATAACATGCTAAACCCAAAGTATGAAGAGTATAAATTATCAAATCTTTTAATTATGTATAACAATATGCTTCAATCTCTCTTTAACTCGCAAATCAAGACTGTAGGTGTAGTTGTCTTGATACTCTTTTTTATGTTTTTAGCACTATTTAGAAGTTTTAAAATAGCAGTTATTGCAATGATTGCCAACACTGTTCCCGTAAGTGTGATTTTTGGGTTTATGGGCTGGATGAATATACCTTTAGATATGATGACTATCACAATCGCAGCGATTAGTATAGGTATTGCAGTAGATGATACCATACACTATATCTATAGGTACTCCTTGGAGTATAAAGAGAGTAAGAATGCAGAGGTATCCATGTTTAACTCGCATGCCAGTATTGGAACGGCAATGTTCTATACCTCGACTATAATCATGATAGGGTTTTGTATTCTTGTATTATCTAATTTTCTGCCTACTATATATTTTGGGCTCCTGACTATGCTCGCTATGTTTATGGCAATTGTTGCAGATCTTTTGTTGTTGCCTGTACTGCTTTTACTTTTTGGTATTTAGGTTTAATAGTTTTTTTGAGGTATCATAGACCAATTCATAATAGTTGTTATCATTAAACTCAAACTCTTGTATAACTTCAAGTCCAAGCTTCCTGACATGTGCCTCATATGACCTTGGATTTGTCTTATTAATAAATGTAACCAAAACAGGGTATCTTTTTGACATCTCTTCTCTGGCAAAGTCAAATATTTTCTCTAGCAGACCACTGCCTCTCACGGTTTTGTCTATACAGACGGGACCATATTGATATGAATTATCCACACTCAATTTCTGACCTAGATATTCTAAGTTGTTCAAATCTTTTATCATATGTTCAAACATAGGCCAAATTGACCAAAACTGCCAAGAAGCTGCCATTACATAAGCTATGACTCTATCATCTTCAAGAGCTATAAATAGACCCTGCTCATCATCTATTAAACTTGTTAGTTGCTCTTTTGTAAAAGCAGTTGTCACAAAGCCGTCTTTTTTATCTTCCTCAGCTATAGAGTTGATTTGATAGCTAAAGTGAAGTTCTAAGATATTATCTATATCTGCAAGTTCTGCTACTCTTAATTGCATTTTTTCTCCTGATTATCAATTAGCACCAAGTGAGTTGAAAGCAGTTTTATACTATTTTCATACTCCTCTTTATCTTTTATTTTATTAAAACTGTTAGTCATCATTGAGTATATAAAAAATTCTGGACTTCTGTTGTACAAATTGTTTAACATGTAGATTATACTTTTAGGTGAGATATGATGAGTAAGGCTAAGGCTGTTCTGCTGGGTTGTAGAACATGCCAAGGCATATTGATTATCTTCATTGAAGCTTGCATCTATAAAGATAATCTCATAAGCTTCTAGCAACTCTAAAACCATCTCAGGAGTTAGCTGAAAAGCCGAGATAAGCCTTGTATTGTCTAAGGGAAGTTTTTTCAACTCTTTTATGACCTCAATTCCAAAACTATCTTCACCTCTTAGTTCATTTCCATACCCTATGATTACTCTCATCAGTTTCTGTCAATCATTTCAATAGTTCTTTTATTATGGTCTCGTATCTCAATTTTTGATGAAACAATTCCTAAGGCATGAGTAGAACAGCTCAAACATGGGTCAAAACACCTTATGACTGCTTCAACTCTGTTAAGCGCGCCATCGGTGATACTCTTAGCATCTACAAACTCCTTTGCAACTTGTTTTACAGCTTCATTCATTGCAAGATTATTATTTCCGGTTGCAATGATAAGGTTAACAGCAGTTATAATACCGTCTTTAGTAGTATGGTATTCATGAAACAGAGTTCCTCTTGGTGCTTCACAACACCCTATGCCTTTGTTCTCACTAACAGTAGATGTTACCTTGACATTTTCACTCATTGTCTCATCTTCTTTTAAAAGTTCTTCAATCTTTTCTAATGCATAAATAATCTCAATTAGTCTTGCATAGTGGTAGTAAAATGAATTAAGCAGAGGTTTCCCTCCGTTAATAGCCTTGAATATTTTAAGCTCTTCATCTGCTATTGGAGTTGCGCATTTTAAAGCAATATTGAGCCTTGCCAATGCTCCAACTCTATACATTCCACGCGGATAGCCAAGTGGTTTGTAGTATGGTGATTTTAAGAAGCTGTCATCTTCGACTGCTTCGCCTATATACTCTTTGTAATCTTTGGGTTCAATACCATCTTGGAGTATGTTTCCCTCACTATCTATAAAACGTAAAACTCCATCATAATGTTCAAGAGTTCCATCTTCATTGACAAGTGCCATAAATAGAGATGGAAAGTTTGCAAATGAGTCTATCTCTTTTTGAAATTTATGAAGATTAGTTTTAAAAAAGTTCAAAGTCTCTTGTGCTATTTTCATTGCATTTGGAATTTGCTCGAGTATCATCTGCTTCTGTGACTCTTGGATCTTTTGGGAGACTCCACCCGGAATTATATTTGTGGGGTGTACTCTTTTGCCTCCAAGCTCCTTTATGATTTTTTGTCCAAAGGCTCTTAGATTTATACCGTCTTTTGCCATTTGAGGGTGTGTCTGCATCATTTTAAAGATATTCCTATCCTCTTTGGGAGCGTCAAAACCATATACAAAATCAGGACTAGAGAGATGAAAAAAGTTTAGAGCGTGGGATTGGACTATTTGAGCGAGGTTGATAATTTTTCTCAGATTTACTCCTGCCTTTGGAGGAGTGAGAGCTAAAATTTGATCTATTGCCTTTGTAGAGGCTATAACATGACTGACTGGGCATATTCCGCAGGTTCTGGCTGTTAAAGCAGGCATCTCCGTATAGACTCTGCCCTCACAAAACTTCTCAAAACCTCGGTATTGTGTTACATGTATCCTGGCATCACAAACATTAGAATTCTCATCAAGGTCAATTGTTATTTTTGCATGTCCCTCTATCCTTGTAACGGGATCAATTACAATTTTATTTTTTTGCATTTCTCATTTTCCAAACCTTGTAAATTTATGTATATCTATCTCTTTTCCTTCAATAATTGCTTTAATAAGCTCATAAATGGCATCAGCCGGAGCAGGGCAGCCGGGTAGAAAATACTCAAGCTTGATAACTTCATGCAGGGGCAGAACCTTATCTAGTAGTTTTGGAACTATTTTAGATGGATACTCTTTGGCATCATTGATATCAACCAAATCAAAGTATCCTCTCTTAAGTACGGCTTCACTGCCAAAAAGATTTTTCATAGCTGAGATATTTCCGGTAATAGCACAATCTCCAAGCCCCAGTATAAGCTTTGAATTTGCTCTTATTTTTTTTATCATTGCTAAATCATGGTCTGTGCTTATAGCACCTTCAACAATACTCAAGTCTACATTTTGAGGAAACTCTTTTGTATCAACATAAGGGCTATAGACAATATCAAGATAGGGAGCTATCTCTAAAAGTTTCTCATCCATATCTAAGATTGACATGTGGCATCCGGAACATCCGTCAAGCCAAGTTGTTGCTACTCTAATTTTATTCATAGTTCTCTTCTTTTTTCTTGTATGAAGTATATATGGAGAGTTTAATCACTTCTCACTCCTGTTTTTTATAAGCTCAGTAATAATATCTCTTTTTTTAATAAGCTCCTCTTCGCTAATATCTTTTTCATAGAGTGCCCCTGTTGGACAAACGTAAACACATTTTCCACAGCTTGTACAACTTTGACTATCTGCCCATGGTTCATCCATATCATGAATGATTTTTGTATCTATTCCTCTTCCTGCCATATCCAGTGCATGAGCTCCCTCAATCTCATCACAGACACGGATGCATCTTGAGCATAATATGCATCTATTTGGGTCATTGACAAAATTTTTGTGAGAAGCGTCTATATCAAATCTTTGAGTCAAGTATGGCACTTTGCTGTGCTCAAGGTTTAACTCTACTGATTTGTCTTGAAGTTCACAATTGCCATTTGAAACACATACACTGCATGTATGAGATCTCTCAGAAAAGAGCATAGAGAGTATCATATTTCTGCTGGAGTCTATTCTTTGTGAATGAGTCGTTACTTCCATTCCTTCTTTTATTTTCGCAGTGCAAGAGGGAATTAGTTTGTTGCTGCCTTTTATTTCAACTATACACATTCTGCAGGAACCAACGCAGCTAAGACCATCCAAGTAGCAGAGGGTAGGAATATCTATATTGTGCTCTCGGGCAACTTCCAAAACTGTTTGATTTGATTGCCCCGTGACATCTATTGTGTTTATTTTGAAAGTTTTGACTCTGACTTTTTGTTTAATCATTTTTAATCCCTGCAAGATATTCATCTTCAAAATATCTTATCGTACTCAAAATAGGATTCGGTGCAGTCTGCCCTAAACCGCAAAGACTGCTGCTCTTTACAATATCGCACATCTCTTTTAGAAGTTCAAAATCATTGGTGGTAGCCTCTTTAGCTATAAACTTATCTAAGAGCTCTGTTAGGTGAACTGTTCCAACACGGCATGGTGTACATTTTCCGCAAGATTCACTTTTACAAAAATCAATAAAGAATCGTGCTATTTCGACCATGTTCGAACTCTCGTCAATAACAATAAGTCCACCGCTTCCCATGATAGAACCGGCATCTTTAAGAGAATCATAATCTATAGGTAGATCTAAAAGATGTTCAGGAATACACCCTCCGCTAGGTCCGCCTGACTGAATCGCTTTAAATTTTTTTTCATTTGGTACTCCTCCTCCTATTTCATAGATAAGCTCTCTTAGGGTTGTCCCCATAGGCACCTCAATAAGTCCACTATTTTGAATATGTCCACTCAAGGCAAAAACTTTAGTTCCACTGGAGTTCTCTGTTCCAATATCTCTGTACCACTCTCCGCCATTTTTGATAATAGAAGTTATATTTGCCAAAGTCTCAACATTATTAAGCAGTGTAGGTTCACCCCATAAACCATAATCGCTTAAGTGTGGCGGTTTTTGTCTTGGATTGCCTCTTTCTCCCTCAATAGAAGCAACAAGAGCTGTTGCTTCACCGCATACAAATGCTCCCGCAGCAAGTCTGACTTCAATATTGACATTAAAATTACTATTGGCAATATTATTTCCAAGAAGACCAAGCTTGTTTGCCTGTTTTATAGCTCTTTGTAATTTTTCAAGAGCCAAGGGATATTCGGCTCTAACATATATATAACCCTTGTTTGCGCCACAGGCATAAGCTGCTATTGCCATACCTTCTATTACTCTATGTGGATCCGACTCCATTACAGCTCTATCCATAAAGGCACCGGGGTCACCCTCATCACCGTTACAAATTATATATTTTTGCTTGCTTATAATTTTTGAGACAGTCTCCCATTTCAAACCTGTTGGATAGCCTCCGCCACCCCTGCCTCTTAGACCACTGATTTTAATCTCATCTATAACCTGCTTAGGTGACATCTCGTCTAAGACTTTAAAAAGAGCTGTATATCCACTGTGGGCAATATAGTCTTCAATATCATCCGGGTTAATATTTCCGGCATTTTCTAATACTATTTTTGTTTGAGAAGTGAAAAATGCTTGTGTAGTATCACAGAGCTTATTTTTAAGAAGAGTGTCATTTTGCATGCTGTCGACTAAATTTTTTACATCTAAAATTGTGATTTTTTCATACAGAGTAATATCTTTGCTATCACCTTTGCAGTGAGATACTAAAGTTCCATTGGCACAAAGTCCACTGCAGCCGACACTTTTTACTCTACAGTTGTCTTTTAACTCTCTGGTTTCTAGCTCATCTTCTAAGCATGTTTTTAGCTCAGCCGAACCAAGTGACAAACAGCTGCTGCCTCCACAAACTCTTAACTCTTGGGGCTTGTTTTTATGATTACACATTTTTTTGTCTGCAAGCTCTTTTAGCTCTTGGATCGATCTAATCATTTAATCATCCTCTCAATCTCCTCTAAAGACTCCTCAAGCGATTGTTTACCTTTGAGTCTGTCATCGTAAACTACCACAGGAGCAAGAGAACATGAGCCAAGGCATCTGGCTGTTAGTAGTGATAAAACTTCATCAGAAGTAGTTTCACCGGCTTTTATGCCATATCTTTGTTCGATTTTTTCAACTATTTTATTTGAACCCTTTATGTAACATACAGTTCCAATGCAAACTATAGCGTTGTGTTTGCCTTTTGGCTTTAATCTAAAGTAGTTGTAGAATGTTGCAACACCATAAACTTTTGAGTATGGAAGCTGCAGTCGTCTAGCAATAAATTTAAGAGTCTCCTTTCCTAAATATCCAAATATCTTTTGAGCAGTATGAAGAGTCTCTATTAAAGTGTCTCTCTCATATCCTGCTCTTTTCATACTCTTTTCTAAAATTTTATATCTATCATCGGTTGCTATTGACATATTCACTAACCTTTTAGAAGAAACTTACTTCATTATAAGTAATAATTTATTAAAAAAAAATTATAGAGTGGATACAATTAATAATACGATTGGAGTTGCATGATACAAAAAACGACTTACCCGCTATTTCTCTTAGCAATTTCTTACTTACTATTTTCCAGTAATGAAGCAAAAATTATTATAGCCGGAATTGCCATATTTTTAATTGGAATGGTTTTTATGGAAGATGGTTTTAAACTCTTTAGTGGCGGAATGCTTGAAAGAATTTTAGAAAAGAGTACCTCAAACGTGCCAAAAGCAATCGCTACCGGTTTTATTGCTACAGCAATCGTTCAGAGTTCATCCTTACTAACTATTATTGTTATATCTTTTTTAAGTGCTGAACTTATCTCTTTAAGCGGTGCTATCGGTGTAATATTCGGTTCTAATATCGGTACTACAACAACAGCTTGGATAGTATCTGCATTTGGTGTTAAAATAAAGATTGCTCATTATGCGATGCCTATGCTTATATTTGGAGTTATTTTCAGGTTTAACAAAAACAGAACATATCAGGGTTTGGGAAATATTTTAGTCGGTCTTGGTTTTGTCTTTTTAGGAATAGGTTATATGAAAGAGGGCTTCGAAGTTATGAAAGATGGACTAGATCTTGCAAAGTTCGCTATTGACGGATATCTTGGAGTCTTAGTCTACATTCTAATAGGAGCTACCGCAACTATTGTAATACAATCAAGCAGTGCGACTATGGCTATAATAATAACAGCTCTTGCCACAGGACAGATTGAATATGTAAATGCTCTTTCATTAGCAATCGGAGCAAACATAGGTACTACAGTAACCGCTGTTATTGGTTCGCTGTCTTCAAATGAAAACGGAAAAAGATTAGCAGTTGCTCACTTTATTTTTAACACAGTAACCGGGTTTATAGCTATTGTCTTTCTTTACAAACTGGCAAATTTTGTTGATATGTTAAGTTTTGAAATTGGTATTGAAAGTAATGATTATGCTATGAAATTGGCACTCTTTCACACAGTGTTTAATGTCATAGGTGTTTTAGTCGTCTCTCCGTTTAGCGGACAACTTGTTCAATTTCTTAAAGGTTTATTTAATAAAGAAGAAGAGGGTGTCTCAAGAGCAAAATATTTAGATGAAGTTGTTGTTGAAGTACCTGAATCAGCACTAGTTGCATTGGAAAAAGAGTTGATTCATCTATATGACAATGCAACCGAAGTTTTAGCTCACGCCATATCTCTGCATAGACACTCTATCTTTGGTCAAGAGAATATAAAAGAGATCATTAAGGATTCAAAGTCTAAAATTGATATTAATATCAGTGAGTTTTATGAAACTAGGATTAAAGCTCTTTATGGAGATATTGTTCACTATGCAACATTGGCACAGGACAAGATGAATGAAGAGCAGATGCGAGCAGTATATTACTATAAAGTCGCATCTAAAGATATAGTTGAAGCAGTTAAGGATGTCCAAGAGTTACAAAGAAATGTCAATTTTTATCAAAAAAGTAATAATGAAGTTATTAAGAATGAGTATAATGTTTTGAGAGAAAAGATCGCTAAAACATTAGACAGGATTCAAGGTTTTAGAAATAATGAGGACGAGATGGATATACTAGTCCAAATTCAGTTGTTAAAAGAGGATATTAAAGAGCTTGATATAATAGAAAACGGAAGAGTTGATAATCTTATAAGAAACAACACTATCAACTCGAAAATGGCAACATCATTGATTAACGACTCCTCTTTTGCCTATGATATAACACAAAGGCTGATTGAAGTTGCCGTAACATTGTGGATAAAAGATAAAGAGATTAAAACATTGGCAGGAGAGACATCATGAAGATAGAAAAAATATTTAAAAAAGCCGAAAAATTTTTTGGTATGGAAAAAGATGAGCAGATAAAAAAAACAAAAAAAAGCAAGAAACTACTTGCTTCCATAGAAGAGAAAATAGTTTTGATTAAAGATAAGATAAAAAATAGTAAAAATAATGATAAAAAAGAGGAGCATAAAAGAGAGCTGAAAATTTTGCAACAACTAGAGGAAGATTGTAAGAGTGTTTCTAAAGAAAATAGTGGAGAGTAATTAAAATGGAATATAGATACATAGGAAAAACCGGACTTAGAGTAACACCGATTTGTTTGGGCACCATGAGTTTTGGAAGTTGGAGTGATGAGAGTGAGTCTTTTAAAATCATGGATAAAGCTTACGATAGAGGGATTAATTTTTTCGATACTGCCGAGCTCTATCCGGTACCGCCAAAAGAGTCATGGGCGGGTGAGACTGAGATAATAATCGGCAAATGGTTAAAGGGTAAACCCAGAGACAAACTAATACTGGCTTCAAAAGTTTCAGGTGCTGCAAATGGATGGTTTGTTCCGCCTACACGTCACGGATTCACTGCTGTGGATAAGTTTCATATTAAAACTGCTATTGAGGGTAGTCTAAAACGACTTCAAACTGATTATATTGATCTATATCAGATGCATTGGCCTGACAGTGTCGTGCCGATTGAAGAGTCACTAAAAGCTTTTGATGAGTTGGTTCAAGAGGGGAAGGTAAGATACCTAGGCACTTCAAATGATAGTGCATATGGCCTTACAAAGGCAAACGAGACTTCAAAACGCTTAGGTATAGCAAGATTTGAATCTATTCAAAATAACTTTTCTTTAAACAATCCAAGATTTTTAGATGAGTTGGCAAATATATGCATAAAGGAAGAAATCTCACTCTTGCCATATTCACCTATAGCTGGTGGAGTTTTAAGCGGAAAGTATAATGGAGAGTTTTATCCTGATAAGGCTAGATTCTCTGAGTATCTAAAAAGCAGTGACATTCGTATAAAGGCACAAGGAACAAGATTTGTAAATAAAAAGTCCTTAATGGCTACTGCAAGGTATATGGAGATAGCAAAAAAGCTTAATATATCGGCAGTAACATTGGCAGTAGCGTACTCAAAACAGTTTTCGTTTGTTGCTTCTACTATTATTGGAGCTAGAACTGCACAGCAGCTTGATGAATCATTTGAAGCCTTAGATATTAGTTTAAGTGATGAGACAATGAGTGAGATAAAAAGTGTGGGTGAAGAGATACTATATCCTATGGGTTAAGATGTAAAACGAGACGAGACGAGATGAGACAGTAATAAACTGTGAGACCGTAAACTCATATCGTATACATTTTACATATAAAGGCAAGCTGTTTTTTAATGCCATCCTGATGCTACAATTTGCATTAAATCAGTGTTGTTTTTGACGGTATCAATATTATTAAGAGCTATCCCATTATCTTGTGTAAATGCTACCATACTTTGAATAATTAAATCTACATCACTATTACTAAGAAAACTACTGTCAGATAATTTAAAGTTTTCGACAGCATAAGAACTATTGGATTGATTATTGATAGTAACTTGAGAATTATCACCAAAATCTATTATAAGGTTTGTATTATCAAGAAAGAGAGCTATATCTTCTTTAACAATCCCCTCTCCAAACTGAAGAGTATCACTACCGGATTTATCATATATACTATCAGCACCATCACCTTTATTAAATATGTATGTATCATTACCGTAACCACCAGTAAGAGTATCGTTACCAACTCCACCATTAAATGTGTTGTTATCGTAGTATGCAGTCAAAGTATCATCACCAGTACCACCTGCTAGAGTGTCATCACCATAACCGGAATATAGTATGTCATTACCTTCTCCTCCATCCATAATATCATTACCGCCACCTGTAGTTAGATTATCATTTCCGGCATCACCATTTAGAGTATTATTACCATTACCTGCATTTACATAATCATTTCCAGCACCTGCATTTACAACATCATCACCAGAACCCATTGTTATATTATCATCTCCCCCAAGAGCATTAACTGTATAACTATCAGTAATGTTTACTCTAAAGTTATCATTACCTTCTGTTAGAATAGATGTAAAGTCTGTAG